>ENA-OWOZ01001167-OWOZ01001167.1-bioreactor-metagenome-genome-assembly--contig:-NODE-1167-length-26106-cov-4.533136_pt1 | contig 26106 bp, 24 predicted proteins | sample MGYA00238140_ERZ651804 | MGnify/ENA primary metagenome ERZ651804 (study PRJEB26910, sample SAMN07631232) | bioreactor metagenome | isolation source: Switchgrass digestor | place: USA: Dartmouth... | reverse complement strand
TCAGAAAGATTTCTGATGAAATAAGCGAAAAACCCTATATTCGTATCAGCGACGGTATGGGCAGCAGATCAGGCGACCTCTATGGCCGGGATAAAGCCAGCGCATCAGGTATACTGCTTGGATTACGTTCACCTTCAGAATCGAACCTGCCAAATATTTCAAATTTATCAGAAAATTTATCAGAGGCTTCCGAAAGTTCCGATAAAGGCAGTGGGACCAAGGTATTGCCCAGATTTAAATACAGGACATTATGGATCTCCTACAGGAATTTTGAACTGCAGCCGGTACTGGAAGCGGATGAAATCTATCTTCCAAGAATAAGCGGTTTCTGGAAAGTTGGTGTGAAGGAAATAACCAGGGAAGATAAATATGAAGAGATTATGTATGCTTACAGGGTTGTGGAAGATAAAGCAAAGAATTTTATAATTTCAAACTCAATAGAACCGTCTATGCTTACTGCATCAAATCACAGTCTTTTTTGGATTGACAAAGAAAACGGAATTTTAAGGAGATCTATAGTTTATGCGGGTAATGACTACGTCTCTATAGAACTAACCGGGAAAGGGCGGCTTAAAGGCAACAACGGCACAGATACCTGGGAAATCAACATGCTTCAGACTTTGCCGGTGGACAATATTGAGAGTTTAAGGGGCGTAAAACTGTCTGATATTTGCGGTGAGGACGGAATAACGGCAATGAAAAGCGCAATTGAAGGCTGGGCTAATAATTATAACGTCATCGATGAAAGATTGCAGGAGGAAAATTTTGCATTATTCAGGAAAACAGGGCACTGGTTCTTTAAAGGAAGAATAAGCATAGTGAATGACGGTGTTGTTTCTTACAGGGATTATAATATCAACCTTATTCCTCCGTCAAATATGGTAGCGTATGATAATCTATCCCTGCCATGGACATATATAAAAGACAAGGTGCCCCAGGCAGTGGATGCATATACTTCCCCAAACAATGATATAGCAATTATTTTGACAAAGGGTTCCCTTCTGGTATTTGAAATAACCGATGGAAAACTTTCAAATGCTCCAATCGGAAAAATGGAGCTTGGGACTGAAGACACGGTAGTAATGGCCGAATGGGCCACAGATGATTATGTGGAAAGATGGGAGAACTCCTTTATTAACAACAATGAAATCAGGATTTTGGAGATTGAAAAATATAAATGATGGGTATAATATATTAAGTTTAAAATAATAATAAAATAAGTTTGTAAATCAAGTATAAATAATATAAATAAAAATTATAGCATAAATAAAAAGCATAATATAAGTTAATAAGGAGGTATATTAGAAATATATGAAAAAAACATTAATTATAGAAGGAATGTCATGCCAGCACTGTGCAAAACATGTAACCGAAGCACTTAAGGGAATACCGGGAGTTGAATCGGTTAAAGTGGATCTGGCAAGTATGTCTGCAGAAGTTGAATTAAACCGTCAGGTCAGCGAGGCGGAATTCAAGTCAGTTATAGATGAAGCCGGATACGAACTTGTTAAGGTTGAGGGGTAATAAAATAAGCAGGCGGTAATACAGGCAATAAACAGGCAGACAGCGAACGCACAAAGCAAACATAAAGCAACTATAAAGTAAATATAAAACAAAAAAGAAGAAACATAATATAAAAAGTATTAAATAAATATCGTAAACAGAAGTAAAAAAGGCAGAAGAAAAAATGGTTCCGAATATCTACAGGAATTGGCATAAAAAAAAGTATTGACAAAAGATAAAAAACAGTGTATTTTAGTATATGTGCTTAGCTTAATTGAATATTTGTGGAGGGGTTCCCGAGTGGCCAAAGGGGGCAGACTGTAAATCTGTTGTCGCACGACTTCGATGGTTCGAATCCATCCCCCTCCACCAAAAAGAGAACCGGAAACGGTTCTCTTTTTTATACTTACTATTTATTATTTATTATTAGTTCTTTATTTATTATTAAAAATAACCTTTCTGTATATTATAAAATTCCAGCAAATAAGTATACCTATTACTATTAATTTTGATATTAGGGGTTTAATGTTAACCGTATCTATCAGCAATGCCATCAGCCCATTTGATATGGCCAGGTTAATCAGGTATAAGATACCGTATGAAACAAACTGCCTAATAAAATTTCCCTTCGATTTAAAGGACCAGTATCTGTTCATGAAAAAGCTTATGGCAACCCCAAGGGTCATGGCAACGGAGTTAGACCAGATATACCACACTTTCGCCACGTGGTTGAGCAAATAGAAGGTGCCGTATTCGGCAACAAAGGCAACAAAACCGGTTACTGCATATTTTACAAATTGCTCTATAACCATATCATCAATATGCCTTCCTGATATTTTGTAAAATACTTCGCTAATCAAGCTGACGATATATTTTATCATATTTTTTGTTACGTTTTTTACCATATCTCTTATCCTTTTCATAACCTTTCTCTCTTACCTTCTTTCATTCATTAAAAAGCAAAAACGAAGAGCCTGTAAAATCACTTTATGTTTATTAAAATACCTTTCCCTCACAAACGGTTTTTGATACTTTCATCCATGATTTACAGGCTCTTAAATTATAACCTTTACATTATAATACCGTTATTTATATAACAATAATACCGTCCCAATTATAACCCCGTCCCTTACTTTCCGATTAGCGGCAGTACTATCTCGTCTATTTCCTTTTCATTCTCCGGCATCTTCACACCGCTGTAAAGGCTCCATGTTTCACGGTGTTCAATTGATTGGTCGGGTTCAAGCTCTGTAAGCGGGCTGAGAGATTCCACTTCGGTCATAAAATCGCAGGTATATGTTTCGAAAGAAGATGCGCTAAAGTCGGGATAAATTGCACCGGGTACAAAATCAAACTGTTTTACAAAAAGGTTTCCGTGATTTGCGTAAGCAGCCCATCCGTCTTCATTCGGAATTCCGATTTTAAACGGGCCTTCTGCCTTGGAATCGTGTTGAACTGTTATGTATTTGGCTCCCCAGTAAACCCTGTGGTCATTTAGTTTTGTATAAGGCCACAGCGATATCATCCTGTTCGGCAGCAAGCCTGTATCCCTGGATACCTGTGGTATTATAACTTTTCCTCCCGGAGCCATTACCGTGAGTGCCCATGCTGCAAGTTTTACGGGCCATGCTCCTTTATTGGTCAGTCTGTGTACCAAAAAGACTTTAGCCTTGTCGGGGGAAAGCGTTACTTCAATTTCTTTTTTAATCTGGGCCCATGGTTCAACAGGCTGGCTCAATATAATGCCGTTTTCTATTTCACGGTAATCTATCGGCGAATTATCCGGTTCATAGCTGCGGGGTTTATGCTCGGGACTGTGCCAAAGCCTGTGACCTCCATAAATTTTCCATTCGTTTCCGCCCGTGGTTCCTACCTGGTCTTCCACTTCGCAAAACTCATTTTGCTGTCCTACAAATCCGAAACGAATTATCCTGGGACCAACATCAGTTGTAGCAATGAGGTCAACAATCCCGTTGGACATCTCAATACAATTCTTCCAGCCTTTATACTCCTTTTTTACTATGCTAACCTTTCCCATAAACATTACCTCCCCATGTTTACTTAATTGTATTATATACTATTAATTTCCATAACTCAACTGAAAAATCTGTTGAATAACGGGCTTAACCTCTCTGCTTACTTTTCATCTCGCGGCATTGCCCTTTACAGAATTTCCTCCGCCCGGTTGCCCATGGGTAGCTACTCTTGCATACTTGGCTTTGAATGTTTTTCTATCCTTTTCTTCCTTTAGAAGGGCTATTTCCTGGGCTAACCTGGTGATCTTTTCCGACTGATTTGATACTACTACGGTAAGATGAAGATTATAGATGATCAGGTATACCAAACCAAAGAGAAATAAAAACGAAGGCGGATTTTGAATGTTAATCCACTCGGCAATTTTATTTATTATTAACGGAGTTGATGAAAGCACCAGCAATATAATGCTCATGAATATCCATAGTATGGAATATTTCTCCTGAAGCTTGTTTTTTCTCACAAGCTCAATAACTACTATAATGAAGGTTATGCTGAAAACAATGGATAATGTATAAACGTTAAACATGGCCTGCACTGCTATCGCCACCTCCTTGTACTATTATGTCCTCCGCTTTTCTAAATCCTCCATTTTTTCCTGTCTTTCCTGCTAAATGCTTTTCGTTAAACGTTTTTCAGCGATTCCATAAACAGGCATAAAGTTACTTTTATCATGTAATAAACCGACCGTAAAGGGGTTATGGATGACCTTCCTTTCTTCCTTTCCTCCATTTCCACAGGTATTTCAATAATTCTATATCCCTTTCTAAACAGCTTTATAAGTACATCAACCTCAGGATAGTCCACCGGGTAGTATTCCGAAAAATACTTGATTATTTCCCTGTTTACAGCCCTAAAACCTGAAGTCGGGTCAGCAATATTTCTATTCGAAAGAAATCTGACAAGGGCGGAAAAGAACTTAATCCCTATTTTTCTGAAAACAGAAGGCCGGTAGGAGGTTTCTTCAATGAACCTGGAACCTATGACCATGTCTGCTTTATTTAGCATTATAGGTTTTATGAGGTCTTTTATATAGGCAGGGTCATGCTGGCCGTCTGCATCCACCTGCACCGCTATATCATAGTTATTCCGTTTTGCATAAAGATAGCCGGTCTGCATTGCTCCGCCTATTCCAAGGTTAAATGGTACATTTATCACCTTTGCACCGGCATCAGTAGCCCTTTCTGAGGTAGCATCAATTGAACCGTCATTTATTACCAATATGTCCGCTTCCGGCATATACAGCTTAATCTTGATCACCACATCCGATACGGATTGCTCTTCATTATATGCCGGTACGATTGCTAATATTTTCATCAAGGCAACGCTCTCCCACTGTTTACTTGCGGTTTATTAATGGGCCCAATTTAAGTATATCATATTTTTGTACAAACATTCGTTTTTTATGCTGTTAAATCTTTCAATTATAATAGTACCAATAATTAGTATTAATAAATTACGATTCATAATTTATAATTCACATTAAACTATGGTCCGAAACTTAATTATAATTTGCCGTTAAATTATAATTAGGTCACTAAATAATAATTCATAACTTAAAAGAAAAAATGGCCTGTCATATAAAGAAATGATTGTAAACAGGCCAAGTTTTTATTTAATATTCCATATTTAATTATTCTTATACTATTTTATTTTTATACTATTCTTCTAATTTAGTTCAATCCTATGCTATTCCGTACTTCTATTGTTCTAATATTTCCTTTCGCATAATCTTATTTTATTATACCTAAATCTTTGCAATCATGCTATCTAAAATATTAAATGCTAAAGTACCTTAATACATTGGATACTCGCCATAGCCCTCATAATAATTGCCCGGGTAAACAGGGTATCTGCCAAATCCTCCGCCCCTTCTGCTGATAAGTTCCCTCAGCGTGAGGATTAATAATAAGTCACGCAACAGGCGCCTTCCCCCAAATCCAAGCTGTCTTTCTTCCTCCCTGGCTCCCTCGGCAATAGCTTGTTCCACGTCCCGCGATACCTCCTTCATCATGCATTCTACCATATTATCTAATTGCTCGCGGTTAGGAATATACATCATTCCATACTCCATATCCATTTTGTCACAGTGTTTTTTCACAACAGGGTACACAATGAAATACACCTTGGGGTACATGCATTCCAACTGCTGCTGCGGCATTGTTATCATCGAGGGATTAAAATATCCCGGCATGTTCATCATTGGCATGTACTGATACGGATCCCAGCCATAGTTATACATTTATAAACCCCCTTAACTACATGTTTACATATAATATTTACACTCAATATTATTATTATGAAAGTGGATACTCATGAGTTACACATTCAAATTTATATCCGGGGATTATGCCACCGGATATTTATTTTTTTATATTTTAGTCTTTATATATTAAATTGAATAATTTAACATTAACGGTAATTTCATAATACTAAAAATGTTTCTTGCTCTATTTTTGGTCATATTGCTATTTATATCTATTTTATAATCTTTTTTTTGATTTAAAATAATATTAACGTTATAATATTACTTAATGTTAGATAAGTTCGTTAATCTTAAATAAGTTAATGTTAATATTAAATAAGCGAGGTGTATATCTTAAATGATTGATTTTCAAAACGGGCAGTTTTTTAAACTTAAAAAAGGAGATATAAACGATGTTAAAGACTTAGTTGAACCGATGCTGGTGGACGGAGAGTATATATTTGCAACTTTTCAGAGTATCAGGGACAGGGTCGTCTTCACCAACAAAAGAATAATAGCAATAAATGTACAGGGTATCACCGGCAAGAAAAAGGATTTCACGTCATTGCCTTACAGCAGAATTCAGGCATTTTCCGTCGAAACGGCAGGTACTTTTGATTTGGACTGCGAGCTGGAATTATACTTCAGCGGTCTTGGCAAAGTAAAGTTCGAATTTGTAAGCGGTTTTGACATCGTTTCTTTTAATAAAATACTAAGCAGTTATATACTTTGATTCAAGGCCTGTTAATCATTTTTTTAATATCCGCACTTATTAGTTACAAAATAACGGTATTATTCACGTGTTTATTTTATTGGATTTATTTACATTTCCGCTTTCTAATCCTTTAGAATATTTATTTCGGCTTACAGGCGAACCACCCAGAATTCCTGCAACAGGTGTATAACTTACAACATATGCAAACAGACATGTAAATAATACGGTTACTAAATACAATACTGCCATTCCCTTTACTGCCCTGTTAAAGAACCTTCCGAGTCCAAGCCGTTGAATGGCATCCTTGATCAAATTCTGCACCAGGAGATGGCTTAGGTAAATGTTATAGGATTGTACCGATATCCATTCGGGTATCTTCCATACTTTCCATTCCCTGTATTTAAATAGTTCCGCTGCAGCATAAAGAAGGAAAAATGTCGTGATACTATAAAGCATAATACTTGGCTTTATGGAAGAGTAAAATGTCTTTGTGTACCTGTTGTCTGCAACCATTACCAACAGGCTTACCATCCAGGTTGCCACAATAATTCCCTGAAGGATTCCGGGTTGGATGCCCTTTCCTTTACATACCGCTTTCAGTTTTGCCTTCCACCTGTCCCTATTCATGGCGAAATACATACCAAACACGAAGTAGAAAAGCCATGTGGGAAAAAATATGTAATACGGAATTATGCTTGGGGGAAGCTTAACTAATTGCAACACTTGCAAATATATTCCCGTCTGAAAAGCCAGAGTTATTAAAAAGCTTACGGTTAAAGTAATTCCGGGTAATTTATTGAGGCTGTTTCTTAGTGGAATATAAAGAAGATAAAGCTGGATAATTATTATTACGAAATACAAATGATCATATGCGGTTCCATAAAGAAGTTTATTTAACGTATCTATTAGAAACTCTCCCTTTTCATTGAAAATTGAAGATAATTCATTCCGTATTTTATATAATATGTAAATAATTGACCATACTAAATATGGAATATAGATTTTCTTCATCCTTTTCCCAAGGAAGCTGAAATATCCCCTTATTCCCTTGTAATTACTGCTTGTATTCCAAAGCAGCAAGCCTGAAATTATGATGAACATAGGAACTGCAAAACGGCTTAACTGGTTTATATAGTAAGGTATGCTTGCAGCATACACATATGGGCCGGTAGTATGAATAGCAATTACCGCAAGGGCGGATACTGCCCTTATAAAATCAATTTCACGCAATCGTGACTGCAATATGTAAAATCCCCCTTTCGTGGCAAAAATAGGCGTTTATCATAATAGTATATGGTAGCATTTAAAATATTTAGAGTCAATAGAATAATAGAAAATGTTACTTCTGCAATAAAATTAACATAAATATGTTAATTTAAATTTTTTATTTTAGTGTTGACAGATGAACGACTACCTGCTATACTATCATATTGTCAGAGATAAAATTATCTGTGATGAGCTGGTGTAGCTCAGCAGGTAGAGCAGCTGACTTGTAATCAGCAGGTCGGGGGTTCAAATCCGTCCACCAGCTCCAAAACCCTTCAAAACAGTAGTTTTGAAGGGTTTTTTCATGTTTTTGGATGACATGCTGATTTTGGTTTTGACATGTTGATTTCCTGACATGCTGATTTTCAACTTACGACAATATGGAAATATTGGAGGTAAGTTTATGAAGAAAAAGGGAAACGGCAAGCAGGAAAGCGTCAGCGTAAAAAATACGGCAAGCCAGCTGGATTTGCGAAAGCTTTATCAGTCTTTTTTAATCGACCAGAGATGTAATGGAAACTCTCCGAAAACATTAAGGTATTATGAACAAAACATAACAAGGTTTTTAAAATACCTCGAAGAGAATTTTGGTTCTACGGATTTATTGCCGTCCCTGCTGGATCAGGTAAAACAATATACTCTTTATTTGAAGAGTTCCCATAAAATTGATCCAGTGAGTGGTCTTAAAAAAGATGAATACTTGTCCAGTTCCACAATCAGGACGTATGTAAGGGCTGTAAAATGCTTTGTATCATGGCTTGGGAATGAAGGGTTTATAGATGAATTTTTGGCAAGAAAAATAAAGCTTCCCAAAGCGACAAAAAAGGCTATCGAAATATTGGACGAACAGGAAATTGATATGATAATGAATTACTTGAAACAAAAAAAGACCAACCATTACAGGGATCTGGCAATCTTCTGCTGCAGTCTTGAGCTGGGGGCACGTCTCAGTGAAATAACTTTTTTGAAAATCAAAGATGTCCATTTGGAACAGGGAATTTGCAAAGTGCTTGGGAAAGGGAATAAAGAACGTTATATAACATTTGGAAGGAGTTTACAAAAAATATTGTCCAAATATATATATCAGGAAAGACCAGAACCTTTTAATGACAAGGTCGAAAGCCTGTTTTTGAAATCAGATGGAAAACCAATCACAACAACAACGATTGTTCAGCTTTTTAGGCGTATAAAGAATGCAACAGGTATTGAAAAGCTACATCCGCATTTGATGCGTCATACCATGATAACAATGAGTTTGGCAAAGGACAGCAACATATTTGCTTTGAAGCAGAAAACAGGTCATTCAAGTTTTGAAATTATGGGAAACTATCTTCATATGGCGGAAGGTCTCGGTAATATGAAAGCCAACGGTATATCGGTGCTCGACAGCTTGAGTTTCAAATAACAAAAAGGTTATTTCAATTTGCTGTACAGTATTCGCTGATCGGTTTTTTGAATATCTTTGCCAAACAATGTTATAATGATTTACCGTCATAATCTGACGGGCATGACTAATGTTCTTGGCTGGGAATACGGTATTAGGAAACGACACAGTAAGAAGCCACTCCCCCCTGACATTCTCCAAAGAGAGATCTCCAGAGAATGTCAGGGAAAGACGGAAACAAAAAGAGGACAACTAATGTCCTCGGCTTTGGGCGGCTATTGAGGTTTCCGTCTTTTCGGCCATTACTGGCCGACACACTATTTGGCGATCAAGGTCTGCCGTAAAACATCGCTGGTGGTCATCCGTTGTGCGCCCCCCTGCTTGATTTTGCAAGCGACAGGACAGGTCTATGGTATCAACCCATACCATAGTTATCTTAAAAGGTAATCGCCCTCTGACGGCGGACAGTATCGGGGACGAGCCGATACGCTTGTTTTTAAGTGATACCTGCATCAACACTGCTATGTTTTTAGGAAACATACCGAAAAAACCTCATTCAGTTTTTTGAATTATATTTTTGTTAGCGATAAAATATAACAAAATTCGTGTTTTATGAGTTGTTTAATTGTTCTCGTTCCAAGCTTTGAGCCCGTTTTATATTGATAGAAATTATATATTCAAGGTTTTCAAGGTTTTTGTCATAGGGTTCATTTTTGGCTTCTTTAAGGTCAATATATAGTTCTGAAATGATTTCCTGCAATTGTATTGCATATTCGTTTATGCCTGTTGTCCTCACAGTCCTGTTTCTCTCGGCTTCAAGCTTCTTTATGGCTTTTTCAATCTGGATAACATTTCGTTTTTCTGGTGGGATTAAAGATAATTCAAGAGCCATGTCATAATACTTTTCAAGGTTTTTTATCAATTACATACAACTCCTTTCCGCATTGGGGTTTGCCTTGGTCGGGGGAGCGAAACTCCCCCCGACTACTGGTTTAATTTCAAGGTTTTGTCCTTTTTACAAGAATGTTTCAATACATTTATTCTTGTTGGTGGGACAATAGCACCTCTACGCTGTAAAGCTCTGATTTTTTCAGGGCTTACCAGCTTATATTTTTCATTGGCTTTACGCATAATGTTTAATGCGGCGTTTTGGTCGGCATTTATCTTGATACCTTCCCTGCTGACATACAGCCCACGAAAAAGCCTTTTGCCTGAAAATACATATTTTCTTCTGCTGATTTTTTCAGGGATGGGATCATTGTCTATGAAACTGGCTTTGCTGGTATAGCATTCATTTTGCTTTATGAGACGGATACCGAATTTCTGGCATTTAAAATCAAGCTTCTGCAAGAACTTACGATAAGGAATTTGGAAAAAAATTCTATAAAACAGGTTTGGACCTTTGGCGAAGCTATACCCGCATCCTACAATGATATTGCCTATCTTCTCCCGAAGGCAGTAATCAGCTATATACTTGGCTGATTTGTTCAGGTAATCGTCAATCCTTCTTTGGTATCTGTCTGTAATTCTCATTTCTCTTTTTGTATAACCTTTTATTGATTGTTTGCGCTTTACATTTCTGATTTTAGCCATTTGCTTTTGAAAGCCCTGAATGATGGATTTTAGATACCGACCGTCAATGATGAAGGATTTTCCCTCGCTATCGCATACGGTTGCGAAATTATCAACTCCAAAGTCAATGGCTAAGCATTTTGTATTGTCCAAGTCCTGCGGCTGCTTTTGTACTTCGTAAGTCAGGAAAATCTCATATGCTGAAAAACCATATTTCGGTTTTATAACAAAACGCACTACATTTGCATCTTTGATATCAGGCGGCAGGGTAAAATATATGGGCGGGTACTCTTTTGCCAGCAATCTGCTTAATGGCAGTTTTATTTTACCGTCCCTTTGCTCAAAATCATTACAAATGAGAGGAAAGAAATATTTTTTTGCCCTGGGGGGAATTAATTTTTTAGGAGGGTTAAATATCTGCCAGCGGTTGCCGCACTCACTTTCGTAATCAATAGTAGTTTGATAAGTCAAAAAATCCTTGTCAGCTTCCAATATTATTGCCTGATATCGGCTTCCGATTTCCTTGTATTCAGGAAGGTTTTTAACAAGTTTTGCGTTATCGATCCAGAATAGGAATTTGCCAGTCTTCTTGTAGTGGCTTTTAATGTTTTGAAGAGCGGTATTATAAATATCTCTTGATAGTATGCAAAGCCTTTTCAACAACTGCTTGTTTTTATCATTCAAGTGAATAAGGTTTAAGCGTCTGGTTGCATATAAAGCGAAATATCATCACCTCCGTTTCTTTTTGTTATAAATATATATATAGATCATATAAAAATATAACTCAAAACATGTCGAACCCAAACTTGAACCTGTTAAAACTTGACGGAATATGGAACGAGAGTTAAAATTTTATCAACACATCAAAACTTTATCATCATAAAGAGATAATTTAGAAAGGGTCGGATGTAAGATGAGGGAAGTTTCGGAAAAGAAAAAGTTTTCAAAATGGAAAGTTGTTTTGGCAATTGTTTTTGTCATAGCCATTATATCTGTAATTATTTTCTTAATGCTTAACGGAAAAGAGGCACAAGAAAAAAGTTTGGAAATAGACGAACCGTCTATTACCGAACAACAAATTGGAAATACAGGAGGAACAAAAGAAGAACAGAGAGAAATTACAGAAGAAGAAACAATTGTTAAAGAAACAGAAGAAATGGCAGAACAAAATGACAATGAAGATAGTATGATTGAAGAAGAAATTGAAGAAAGTAATGTTGAAGAAGGTTTGGCTTCTTCGATAACGCTCGAAGAAGAACAACCGATAAGTGGGATTTATACAGAAGAAGAAAATAACGTTCCTGAAATTAAAGAAGAAAAAGAAACGAAGACAGAACAAAAACAATCTAAGGAAGCAGAAGAAAGTAAGAAAGAAGAAGTAAAAGAACAACCTAAGACTGAACAACCAAAGGAAACCCAAAAGCCAAAAGAAACAGAAAAACCAAAGGAAACTGAAAAACCGAAAGAAGAGCAGCCTAAAGTAGAAGAAAAGCCTAAGGAAGTTGTTCCAAAAGAACAAGATGGCATAATGATTGAAGGCGTAAGGAAATATACAGACGATATAGATTTTAGAAACAATAAATATTTAGTAGAATTTATGAAAAACAATTTCCCAGAAGAAAGTTATCATATTGCAATGGGCGGATTAAAGTATTCTCATTTTAATGATGTTAATAATGGACTTGGAAGCTCAACGATACTTTCTGCTCCTAATAGAGATGAAGGCTATTGGTATATTGAAATTGCAAGCTTTGTAGAGGGGAAAGAACGCCCTGTTTTGCTTGCAATATTGCGAACATTAACGGGTGATGCAGAACAAATATATAAACTTTTTGAGGCGGTTGCAGACGATCCTGATGATTATAGCACTTGCCTGAAGAAATATAAAGTTGACACATGGACCAAAGTAGGAAATACAACTTTCATGTTTGATAAAACCTTGTCAGGAATTGCTCTGATAAAAATTAAATATTAAAATTGCACAAAAAAAGAAGGCTACTGCGCCTTCTTTTTTGTTTTTTAATTGCTTGTAAAAAATTTTTTCAAGAAATATGATTAATTACTTGAAAATTAGGAAATTATTATAAGAAGTCTTCCGAATTTCTGCTGTATTAAAAGGGGCAGTATCCGCCCCTTTTTAATTAAATTTGTATTCCGCATTTTTTAAGAATATATAGGATCTTAAATGCTTCGGAAATAACCGTTTCATCATAAAATGTTTTGCTTTTGGAAGTAAGCTCTTTTTGAAAATTACGAAATGTTTGAAGCAGTTTTTCATTTAGCGAGTAAAATTCATGTATATGTTTGAAATTGCCGTTTTCCATTTCCATATTTATTTCTTCTATACGCTGGAATGTTTTGAATATTTCATTTATCATTGTTTTGCCCCCTTCTTTCTGAAAGTATTTGTTTTATTGGTTTTGTCAGGTTTCCCAAGGTGTCTCTGTATTGGGTTGGATTAATTGAGTTAAGCATGAGAAGACGGTTTTGTTTAACAATAATGTCCGCCTTCTGGTTTATATCGGACGGTAAGAAATTGACCTTGCCATGTCCCGCTTTTTGTGCGGTATTGTTTTGAACTATCTTGAATGTTATTTGCCCGAATTTCCGCTGTGAGATTTCGGTGGGTGCGATAAGTGGTTCGATGCCTTCGCTCTGGCTGTCGCTAAAACCCGTATAACCTATGCTGCCCGCCCCCTTGCTGCGACTGATGGTTTTTCGAACAACCTTTTTCTGCCCGAACATATGGGAGTAATAAAGGCAGTCATCTGGCGGAAGATCGGGGAAAAGAATTATATTTCGGCAGTTAGCGGAAACAAGGTCAAGGAATATCTGCCCGTCTCTACTGCTATTGCCAGCAATCAGCTGTCGGTTCTGGGTTGCGAGATGGCTGGCTACCCTGTAAGAGCGTCCCTGTGTAAGCATTATGCCAAATGAAGGGTTCGCATATTCCTGGAACTCGTCAATATAAAGAAAATGCGGCTTTCGGGAATTCTCGTCGCCTTTCCGTTTGAATACGGCACTTTGAAAATTCAAAATGATAAAATAGCCAAGAAGCCTTGAAAGCGTCTGATTTAAAATACCTTGCGCCGTTGTAATAGCAAGAATATTGCAGCTTTCAAGGTGTTCTGAAAAGTCTATATCATTATGCCCGTCCTCTGGGTTGAAAATACGCCGCAGAAGCTTGTTGCTGTTTAATCTTGACAACTGCGTTCTCAATGAGGAACAGTTTTTAAAGGTCTCTGTTTTACGGTTAAAGTAATCGTTTATAAAATAGCTTATAATGTCATAGTTTTCATGCTTCTTTGGAATATCTTTTTCATTCTTATTTTTCTCTTGCAGTAAGGAAATTAACTGATGACCTATTCCTCCCGTATTATTGATGCACCTTTCCAGCAATAAAAGGGTAGCATGGTTTCCACATGTCCGTTTAACCAATTTAATGGAATTCCTTAAAAGCGTTTCAACATTGTCTATGAAGAAGTCTGGAGACTGATGCAATATCATGCGGAAACACAGGACCATGTTTTCGATTATGGTGTCCTCGTCGTTTCCGTATAAAGGATTGAATGTCGGGCAGTTAGGGTATTCTGGGTTAAATAAAAGGCATTTTCGACCGTACATCTGGGAAAGAGCGTATACCTTCTCGGCAAGATCGCCCTTTGGGTCTATCACAGTTATGCCGCATTGACTATTTTGAAGGTCTTGATTTATAAAAGGTAAAAGGGCTTGGCTGGTTTTGCCGCTGCCAGTCGGGCCTAATATCAAAGTATGGAGGAAACGGTCTTTTTGGGGAATAATTACTTTGCGAAGCGTCTTCAACTCTTTACATATTACCAGATCACCTTGTTTACTCGGTTTTGCGTTAAAGTAAAAAGAAGATATTAAGCCTACAAGGGTTGATACTATGGAGTTTTTTACTTCTTCTTTCATAATGCTTGACAGCAGAAAGGCAAGGAAGATTATAACCATAATGGCAAGTGTCATTGCAAACCAGCCCCCTTGTCAGAAATCTTCAAATTCAAGCTCAAAGTCTTGTTTTTGATTTGTGTTTTCTTCTGTTGAAATAAGTTTCTCAAAAGAAAAGGGTAAAGTCAGGTTGTAAGTGCGTGCTATATATTTAATGTAATCTTCCAGCAGGGTAAGCTCTTTGTGAAAGAAACTGTCTGTATAACCTTTGTATTGTGCAAGATATTGGCAATGCAATTTCAAAAGTTTATAACTTTCAGCAAGCTGGTTAAGTTTTTCGGCGAGATCTGGCGCTTTCATATCAGTGAGACCGATTTCGTTGAGCGCTCTCTGGACATCATTTATAACGGTTTTGTCATAAGTTTTATTGGTTTTGATTAAGAATTCATTTAACATTGTTTAAACCTCCTTTCTTTGGTGCATGGAAATCGAAAAATCTTCGCACGTTCAGATTGGTGAATTCAATTCCCTTAAAATGTCTGGCATTTATATGTAAATAATCTTTCTGTTGCTTCCATTTATTTGCAATATATCTCTGGCGTTCTTTGTCCCAACAACAGAAATTCAGATTGAAAAATACATTGTCCAGTTCAGGATTAAACAGACTGTTAATGATTTGTATTTTTCTTGCGATATCACATGGCAAATTGCTTTGGGTAATATCAAGCAAGCCGAAGGTAATAAGATATTCACCGTTGTTGTTTTTTACAACTTTCTGCGGGACGCAGAAATATCTTTCTTTCAGGTAATCCAGCTTGCCGTCCAGAAGAAAGTTGTTTTCTTTGATGAACTGGGTGTAAAATTCGCGCTTTTCTGGTTCGTAGGTGTTAATGTGCTCAACGAGAAATGCAGTTCTCAGAAGAGCCCCGATACTTGTGTTGGTTTTATTGTTTTTACCGAAAAAATTTATACTTGGTATTGTAAGGACCAACAATCGGCTGTTAAATACAATTTTTTTGTCGATCAGCCTGTAATAATACATTTCATCAACGGCACCTTCAATTGTATCTTCTGTGAGTGAAAAGCATTTTTGCATGTAGTCCACAAGCTGGATGTAAAACATGCGGTTTTTGCCCGTATGGTATATAAAATAAAGATAATCGTAATAATACAGTTTTATCAGCAAATCCTGAATTGGGGATACTTTACTGTTCAAAGACACCTCCAGGAAGCCTTTTTCATTTACATAATCCCGTTTGACGGCTTCTGGAATATTGACAGGAGCATGTTTAATCCTATGACGCTCTGACATACTTAACGCGCTCCCTGTTAAGGTTTAAAACATTGCTGCAATAGCTTATTTTTGCTTGTATGTCCCTTTGCTTATATCTTTTGGTTATAATCTCGATAGCCACCGCATTAGCGTATAGAACAGTCCCGTCCTGTAATAATTGGGTAAATTCGGGTATATAAAGGTCGGGAGGGCTTGCTCCGTCTCTTTTGCCAAAGGTGTTTATAATATCATACTCGGTCATGGCGTGTTCGATATATTTGACCCCCAGTTTGGCAAGCTCCTCAAATAGTTTTAAGTCGTGAGTTGTTCCTATTGTTGCGGGCTTGTAAAAACACGCTACGGTAGGAATGTTTTTTCTAATCCATTTTTTAGCGTAATCTGTTAATCTATAACAGTTTTCAGCCCTGCCATTGATCATAATTGGTTCTTTTTTTAAGAAATTATTTTTAACCATGGCGTTAATCCTCAATGGTTTGATATTGAAATATTGCTGGGCTAATGAAGCGCTTGTTCTGCCTGTTTTTGCAAGGCACTGTAAGAAAAGCTTGTCTTTGCTTGTGATGGTGAAACGAGTTTGCTTTTTTCTGCCTCGTGCCATATTATCACGGCTCCTTTCGATTGATTTTTCTTTCACATGGCTGCTTCCCTGCCAGCTGCGAAGCCCTGCGAAGGGACAGACGCACCGTCCCTTGCGAAACAGGAAAATAAACAGCTTTGCTGTGGTGCGAAGCATATTTTCCGTTGAGTTTCGCAAGGGGAAACCACTTAATCAAGCCGACATGCGAAGCTGGCGGCTTGATTTAAGCGAAATATTGCACCGTATGCGGATGCGGGGTAATATTTCGCGGGTGGTTAGGCGCGGCTGTCCCGTCCTTAAAACTTCGGAAGCACGCTTACAAAAACACGCCAATATCAGGCTTTCGCAGTTTTTGACATGGGGGAGCAACCTGAGGAGGGGTAGGTGATTTTTTATGTATATCATCATTATATAAATATACGGAAACATTATAACTGAAAATGTTTCTATCTCATGGGTAAAAAAAGAGACCCTCGAAAGGTCTCAAATCAAACCATGCTGTCTGAGGGATAAAAAGCTGTTTCCCGATAAAATAACATGGTCAAGAAGTTGGATGCCTATTATCTCTGAGGCTTGTTTTAAACGTTTTGTGATTTCAATGTCTTCTGCGCTTGCTACAATTGGTATTGCTGCGGAAGGATGGTTATGAACGGCTATAAATGAGGCACAGCTGTTAAGTATGGCTTCCTTGAGCACTTCACGGGGATGAACAATGGATGCATTTAAACTGCCGATGCTGATTGTTTTTATACAGAGGACTTTGTTTTTTGTATTTAACAGCACAATCCTGAATTCTTTCCGCTTTAAATGCCTCATTTCTTCGCCGAGCAGGTCATAGATGTCATTTGGGCATTTTATGAAGGCATCTTTGCTGGCTTTTTCTGTCGCAATGCGAACAGATATGTTAAAAATCGCTTCGATTTTTTGCTTCTGGATTTTTGTCAATGGAAGCAGTTGATAGCGGTTTCTCAAATCTTCAAAAGTTTCAAGCTGGTCCAGCTTTTCCAGGCTGATGTCGCACAGAAATGCGACAGCCTCTTTGTCCAACAAACTTGCAATGCCATACTTTTTCAAACGTTCCCTGATTTCAAGGTTCTTTTTGTCCTTTTTGCGTTCTTTCCCTATAAGGCTTAATTGCTCATACATTCTATACCTCCCCCATTTCCAAAACATATTTTTTCTGTCCAGATTATTTATTTTCTTTTTATGTCTTTGATGGATTATAAGCAGGGCTGGGGAGGGTTATAACGAAGATTTGTCTGATTGTGTTTGATAAAATTAATTTTCCACTTGAAATTTAAAAAATTGTGTTGTATTATTAAAATACAAGTTAATATTGTTATGAAACCAAATGCCAAGAGCATTTGTGTTTGGGCAACGCAAATAGGCGTAATGGTCTATTTGTACCCAAATGCAAGTGCTCTTTTTATTTAGGTCGCAAGGTTGTAAAAAGAGCGTGAACATTGAAAATTAAATAGGGGAATATATTAACTCAGATCCCCCTGCGTTGAAGCTGAAAGTGGTATGTTCCCAAAAGCAGAATACGACATTCAAATTTACCTTTTTTTTGAGGGCAAATGCCTAAAAAAAAAGGAGAGCAAAAAGTTCACATGAGAACAGCATTGAAGCAAAAACAGAAATCAGGTATAAAGCTAAAAGATGCAATTGATCTTTTCATTGACGAAAAGGAAGCCCAGAATTTATCGGAGGCTACAATAAGGTATTACAGGGATAACCTGAAAAGGTTTATGACCTGTTTAAATGTGGAAATAGGAATGTCAGAGCCGATCTGTAAAGAATTTAATGCCGCGCTTATTCAAAAGTACGGCAAAATAATAAAAGAAAAAATGAAATGGAAAGATCATCCCGATCCAGTAAGACAGAAAGATGAAAAGAAGTCCAAAAACACGTATCGGACATATCTGAATGCCGTGCGAGTATTTGGGAACTGGCTTTATCGGAACGGGTACATAGAAGAAGATATTTTGAATAGTGTTAAACTGCCTAAAAGACAACAAACCATGCCGAAACTCTTAACAAATGATGAAATTAAAAAAATTTTTATGCAGTTTGACACCAAAACGGAAATCGGGCTCAGAAATTGGCTTATTGTCCGATTAGCCCTTGACATGGGTTTACGTGAAAAAAGTATAGCCACATTGAAACTGGCATCCATAGACTTTGAAAGGGGAACAATCCTTGTATGGCTGAAAGGTGATAAATACAACATGTACCCTATTGATAAGGTCCTAAAAGAAAAATTGCGCAAATATCTGCTCCTTTACAGGAATAAAAAAGAAACTGCCTCTAAAAACCTGTTCTTAAATCAAGACGGGTCAGAAATAACTACAAACACCATACGGCAGATGTTCAAACGCCTGAAACAAAAAACAGGTATCAAAGAATTGGGCTGCCATATGCTGCGGCACAATTTTGCAACAAATTATGTCCTTATGGGGCATAATAGCGAAGAACTTAAATATATGCTTGGACATACCACTTCCAAAATGTCCGAACATTACGTCCATTTAGCCAATAATGTAAGGCTTATGAATGCTGGACACGACAGCTACTTGAATAAAATAAACGTAAAGTGATCCAACAAAAAAATCAAGCTGAAAAGCTTGATTTTTTTTATGCCCAGTGATAAAATTATAACGTCGTAAGTGGATGACATGTTGATTTCAGTTGTGTCGGATTTGACATGTTGATTACTGAAAATCAGAAATGTCATTTAAAAAATAAAAAAGCCCGTTTTGACAGGGTTTTGGTGGAATATGAACTCCAAACCGTTGATTTTTAAGGTAATACATCTTGTAATCAGCAGGTCGGGGGTTCGAATCCGTCCACCAGCTCCAAAAAAGCCGCTAAACTTAAAGTTTAGCGGCTTTTTTATTACTCTTGTATTCAGTATCAGTCGAACAAAACATCAAATTTCTTTCCATGCTTTATTAAGCATAACAAATTTATTAATAAAACAAAAGATATATGGCTCTCATCTTCCGATTCCTCATACCGGCCAGAATATTCTTATTATCCGCATTGTTAAAAATACAATGCATGCTAATCGCACAACGGAAGGCAGGTTCCACTTAACTGCGTAAATCTGCTTACTCATCAACTCCTCCATGGCAATACGGGTCCGCTCCGCCAATTCCTGTACAGCTTCTTTTTTTGACACGGCAGCTTTCGGATATAAGGGCTCCCCTATAACAAGTACCATTTGGTCCCTTTTGCTTAACAAATGCCATAAACCCTGGGGTTTTAAGTAAACAATAGCCATTGGAATTACGGGGCAGTTATTATTTACAGCCGTTATAAAAGCACTTGTCCTAAATTCCCTCAGTTTGCGATGATGCTTAACCATCATTCCTTCCGGATAAAAATGTATCCAGTCACCTCTGCTGATACCGTTTTTAAGCTGTTTTTGAAACGTTATCTTTTCTCCCAGTTTTACAGGCAAAGGAAGGGCACCGCACTGTTTAATAAGCCAGCCCACAAAGGGCAGTTCCAGGTTGCTCCGCAAACTGGTAAAATATATGCGGCGAGGAAAAACGGCAACTTTAACCATGGTACAATCCATGGGATGTACATGGTTCATCACAGTTATGGCTCCGCCCTTAACTTTCCTGAGATTTTCTCTTCCCTCAACTTTTAATCCGTATAAAGCCGAATCTATTACGAATACTATCAAGGCCAAAATATTAGTAAAAAGATAAAACGTCCACCTTTGTAACAGTGAAGCACTGTAATATTGCTGGTTTATTTTATCAACATCCGGATGGGTTATCCTTCTTATCCATGATTCTTTAACTTCTTTGTACTCATAAACCGCAAAATCATCAATTACTTCCTGATATAGTTTTTCTGCCTGAGATACACAATCCCCTACGCGTATATTGTCCATTTTTTCCGCATATTTTATTCCCATTTCCGCCCTTTCTTCGGGATGCTCTATCCAGTAGTCAATTCTTTCCGCAAGGGATTTAGGATCACCTGCGCGGAAAAGGCTGTATTCATGGAGTGAATAATCCTTTGTTGCCGAGAGTTCCGAATCAGAAATTACAGGAACCAGGCCGCACGCCATTGCCTCCATGCAGGAAATCCCTTCTATCTCCGCGTCTGATGCATGAACATATAAATCACATGTATTTATCAGCCTGAGCAAATCTTCCTGCGGGTAAAATCCGAAAATGGGCCGGTTAGGTAACTGAAGTTTTCTTGCCAGTTGCTTGTATTCATTCTCTTTTGGTCCCCTTCCTGCAAAAATAAGCTGAATCCTGTCCCTATACCTGCTTAAGTTTACAGCCTTCATAATCAAGTCCTGCCTTTTTTCTCCGGAAAGGCGGCCTATCATAAGAATTACAAATTTATCCTGCCATTCGCCAGGCCGTTCAAATTTCATGGGTTTGAATTTTTCATCCACACCGTTGGAAATAACGCGTATTTCCGCGTCATATCCATGCTGTTCAAGCTGGTTGGCAATAAATCTGCTGGGGCAGTGAATGAATCTAAACCTATTGTAAAAAGTATTATAAAAGTAGCGGTATAGGAATTCATTTGCCCATTTTGCTTTTCCAAGCCCAATGCTATACGTTATATTTTCAGGTTGCAAATGGAATGATGCAATTGTGGGTTTCTTCATTTGCCGGGCAATTTTTTCACCACGTCGGCAAAACCAAGTGGGCAGGTAAAAATGTATGATATCAGCTTCCTTAAAAGCCTGATAATAAGCTTCATCCACCTTTTTAGCAAAACAAAATCCCTGTTTTTCTATAATATGCTGAAATAACGGGATCTTCTTGACCGGAACCCCAATCTTGTTTTCTCCGCTTTCTCCCGCAGCCAAAATGGTGACTTTATGACCTCTTTTGCGCAGCTCTTCCGCATATCTGTGAGCAGAAACAGTTGTCCCGTTATTTAAGGAATCAAATTGATCTATCACCAATGTAATATGCATATTGTCCCCCTACCTTTTCTAAATACACACATGGTAAAAAGGATTTCCGTTAATTATTTGAATTTAAGATAAACAGAATATTAAAATTAAATTAATACCGTCATAGTTGCGGAACACACTACAGAAGGGATTTATATTATTTGTAAAAAGCAGCAATACAATAACCTCACCTCTGGAGATTCACTTATTCCCCCAATATAATTTTACTTCATTTTGAATTATTGTCAACCAAATTGATATTTACCAACATAAGCTGTTATTGTATCGTGAGCTGCCCCTGCACAATAATTTTGCCTATCACTATTATTATATCTATTACCATACCATGCCAAATATGTTTCATTAATATTGAATGTTAACTTTTATAATATTAATTTTAACTTCTATATTACATTAATGTTTTTTTGTGTCATTATTTGGTCTCTTCTTTTTTCAGCATGAACATCTGTTGGCCTGCTGAGTTGAATAACCTATTGAAATGCACGGGATTTTTTCTTATAATTTTTTATAAATGAAACAATAACACTAGTAACAAGTGCATCATATATTAAGCTTATATTTTGGAGGGTTATGGATGGATTGCAACAATACTATTAACTGTACATGTACATATGTTTCCTGTTCCCGTCACGGCAAATGTTGCCAATGCGTGGCTTACCACAGGAAGAGCGGTGAAGTGCCCGGTTGCTTCTTTTCAAAAGCCGGAGAAAAGACATACGACAGGTCAATAGAAAATCTTTATAGAGATTATAAAAAAGGATAATATTTTTATAACAGTATATTTTTATTATATTTGACTTACCAGTGTTATTTTCATTTTTCCTTCTTAATTCCACTGAAAAACCTGATATATTTCCTTGAACAGCTCTCCCCCCTATAACTCCTTTGTTTTTTTTCACACGATATTATATCAGATGAAAGTATTTAACATGATAATAAACGTGCTATAATAACATTGGTATACAGCGGTATACGGTGTCAATAAGCGGTAATAATAGAATTAACTGAATATGCGAAATATGCGATAAGAAACACGGAGGTAAATTGTATCATGGCAAAAGTGTTATTACAAAAAGGCAAGGAAAAAAGGACAGAAGAAGGCCATCCCTGGGTGTATGACAATGAGATAAACAAGGTTGAAGGGACATACGAAAACGGAGATATTGTTGACGTATATAATTGGAAGAATAATTTTATAGGAAGGGGCTATATAAATAACAATTCAAAAATAAGAGTAAGGATATTAACAAGAAAAAAAGAAGAAATAAACAGGGATTTTTTCATGAAAAGAATTAAAGAGGCCTGGGAATACAGAAAAATGATGGTTGATACCTCCAGCTGCAGGGTAATATACGGAGAAGCCGACTTCATTCCGGGGCTTATAGTTGATAAGTTCGGAGATTATTTAAGTGTCCAGACTCTCTCCCTGGGCATTGAAAAATATAAAGACATAATTGTTGATATACTGGATGAGTTACTGAATCCCAAAGGTATATACGAGAGAAACGACGTACAGGTAAGGGAACTGGAAGGCCTGGAACAGAAAAAAGGATTCCTTAAAGGCCCATTTGACACAAAAATAGAAATAATGGAGAATGAAATTAAAATGCTGGTTGATATTGAGAACGGGCAAAAAACAGGTTATTACCTGGATCAAAGAGAAAACAGGGCCGCCCTGAAACCTTTTGTCAAAAATGCCCGCGTTCTTGACGCATTTACCCATACCGGAGGTTTTGCACTTCATGCTGCCTATTACGGAGCCAAGGATGTGACTGCGGTTGACATTTCGGATCATGCCCTTGAGTATGTTAAATCAAACGCTGCTTTAAATAATCTCCAGGATAAAATACATGTGGTCCAGGCAAATGTGTTTGATATTTTAAAAGAATACCAGAAGAACGGTGAGAAGTTTGATGTTGTAATACTGGATCCCCCTGCATTCTGCAAGTCAAAATCCGCTCTGGAAGGCGCATATCGGGGATATAAGGAGATTAACTTAAGAGCCATGAAAATACTTAATCCCGGCGGCTTTCTGGTGAGCTGCTCCTGTTCTCACTATATGTACCCGGAGATATTCCGGGCCATGCTGCTGGATGCCGCAAATGATGCAAAACGGACCCTCCGTTTTATCGAAACAAGATATCAGGCAAAGGATCATCCCGTCGTATCGGGCTATGATGAGTCTCTTTACCTGAAATGTGTGATAATGCAGGTGCTGTAATTCAATCAAGGTTGTAATATATAGCCCTTTTTATGACTCTTTTCTCATGGCCATCGCGTTGAAATCCGGTTGCAGGGAAATCAGTCCCTTATCTCCCAATACTTCAATTTTTACCGCTCCGTTTATCTCCAGATAAACCAGTTCATTGTTTACGTCTTCTGAAAATATAATTTTACCTGAGGAATCATAAAACCTAAGGGTGTTATTCCCTTCCGAATAAAAATACCCAAATATTCCTTTTACGTCAAAATTATAATGCTGGATTAATGCAAATCCCTCGGTAAAATCAAAAACGAACTTATAATCTTTTATATACTTATAATCGGAATATGATGCAATAAAGTTTCCATATTTATTTATATATGACTCAATAAAGTTTTTATCATTTTTTATATATGACTCAATAAAATTTTTCTCATTTTTTGTAAAATTAGAAATTTCGGGATTGGAATATGATATATTAAAGTTACTAAATAAAGGCATTACCAACACTTCAGAGACCCCTTCACCAGCACCGGCCGGATCTGTAAGCGGTATAAATTCAAACTTTTCGGAGTTTTTGATATACCACTTTTTAAAATTTTGGAAAACATCCTCTGAAGTAACAATTTTTATTATCTCGGCGAATTTTTCCTTTGATTGCGAATCGAGCGCATCTCCATATAGTTCAGCCCATTTTTTTATAATATCTGTAAGTACTGTTTCTCCATATATTTCTTCCAAATAAACAGCAAATCTATAACCTACATCTGCACTAAAATTGCCGGCATTAAAATAATAATTCTCCAAATCTTTCAAAGCTTGTGCTATTTCAGAAAAATACACATACTCATTTGGTATTTTTACTGTATTCATATTGTTTAATTTTAATACTCTATACCCATTAAGGATAGCAAATGATTCATAAAACGATCTAATATTTTTGGGTCCAGAATTTCTTAGATACAAGGTGAAGGACATTTGGCGGGCTAATATATAAGGGGATGATGGCTCATCAATAATCAAATTATTTGCATTAATTTCTATTATATCCATATTACTGGAAGTCCCAATAACGATCTCTACCTTTGGGAAATTTTTATTTTCAGGATAAAAAGTAAAACCGCTTGCCTGTTCAACTAATTTCATATATGTAAGTATATGGTTTTCAATATCCTTCCTATACACTGTATTTTTGGGTATAACCATTTTAAAATATGAATTATCAATAGTTATTTCATTTCGTGCAATGGTATAATGTTTAAAAGACTGTCTGGGGATATTGTTTACATAATTGATATCATGAAATTCAATAACCGGTGTATTAATTCTCACAACTTCACCTGTACTTTTCAAATACATATAGGTCTTAAACTCATTTTTATTATCATTCATTGAGATATTATTCTGACTACCTTTATTAATACCATTATTTTGACTATTTTGATTTTGATTATTTAAACTATTGCTATCTTTATAAACATTTGATATATTAACTTGATTTGTTTTTTCTTCTGTATCATCATGTATTGTACTTCCGTTTTGTTTATCTTCATCATCTCCTGTTTTATCACTATTTTGTTCCGTAAAATCATCATTAATATAATTTTGTCCAATACTGTCGTTCTGTTTTACAGGTATATGCACAGTTTCATTTTGGCTATTCCTAATGGAATTTTCATAATATGGAACAGTACAGCCATTTAGAAAGAAAGTTGTTATTACGGCAATTGTAATCACTAAAGCTTTCTTTGCTTGAACCGTACATACAATTTTTCTCATATAATTATCAGCCCCATTCACCTCTTATAGACTATTTGAAATCCTTCATGGACTGACGTAGCTTGTGAGTTTAATCTTATTAATGTTTGAAATAGCTCTGAAACCAGCATTTTTTAACTTTCCCAACATGTAACTATTTATCTGTTTTTTATATTTCTTATTATACTATATTCTCTAAAATAATGTAACTATTTATTTACAGAATATAAAAATAATACAAATAAAGCTTTATAGTTTTATTTATTCATCAAAAACAGTTTCCGGGTTATTTAAATATTTAATAATCCCATCAGCTATACTCTCTGCAAGATATTCGCGAAATTCATCCTTTAATAGCAGTTCTTTTTCCACCGGATTTGATATAAAGGCAGTTTCAACTATTACACCCGGTATTTCGGAATTGTTCAGGATGTAATAATTGCCCTTCTGCGGGTCATGCGTCGTCCGCTTTTTTCCGTTCACAATCATACTGTTCAGCGAGCGCTGGATACAGTAAGCCAAAGTTTTACTTTGTTCATACTTGTCACTGTAAAATACAATCGAACCGTCAGTGGCAGGCCTCTTTAAATTGCAATTTACATGAATGCTTACAAACAGCTGGGCATTGCTGTTGTTAATAATCTCAACTCTGGCATTTAAATCCCTCCGATGCCTGCTTCCGCCCG
>ENA-OWOZ01001164-OWOZ01001164.1-bioreactor-metagenome-genome-assembly--contig:-NODE-1164-length-26125-cov-3.622006_pt1 | contig 26125 bp, 28 predicted proteins | sample MGYA00238140_ERZ651804 | MGnify/ENA primary metagenome ERZ651804 (study PRJEB26910, sample SAMN07631232) | bioreactor metagenome | isolation source: Switchgrass digestor | place: USA: Dartmouth... | reverse complement strand
AGCAGGGAAAAGATACTTGATTCAATCAGGCTGGCTCAGAAAACACTGAAAATGTCAGGTATCGAATGTCCGCGGATTGCTGTGTGCGCTCTGAACCCACATGCAGGTGAAGGCGGACTGTTTGGAAACCAGGAACAGGAAATAATTGCGCCTGCAGTATCGGAGGCCAGAAAGGAAGGAATTAACGTATCAGGACCGTATGCGGCCGATACGGTATTCGTGCAGGCATTCAGCGGGAAATTTGACGTAGTGGTCACCATGTACCATGACCAGGGACAGATTGCAATGAAAATGCGAGGTTTTGAACGGGGTATCACCATTTGCGGAGGGCTGGATATGCCGGCCACCACCTGCGGGCATGGTACGGCATTTGATATTGTGGGACAGGGTATAGCAAGCACAGGTTCCTTCGAAAATGCAGTCAAAATAGCAGGGAAAATGTCATATGACCGTATGATGGGGAACCGGGGTCTTTGAACAGGAAAGGAGGAATCGGGAGTGAAGAAGATCAATTCCCGTACAGTGATTGCACTGTGTGCAGTCGTGCTTTCAATAATATGGATTTATCTTGGGGTCACGAAATATGGCCTTTGGGACAGCCGTAAGGGGCCGCTGCCAGGATTGTTTCCAACAGGGATTGCGTCAGTGCTGCTGGTAACCGGAACAATCGGGGCTGTCCAGAGTCTGAAGGAAAAACGAGCAACTTATAAGCGTGAAGCCTTTGAGGTCATTGCCGGGCTGATACTCTTGCTGGCAGGATCATATACCATAGGGATTTTGCCGTCCCTTCTCATATTTTTTGTACTCTGGCAGATTTTTATAGAAAAGATGCCGGCACGGACAGTTATAATCTCTACACTGGTAATGAGCTCAATCATTCTGGGGGTATTCGTTTTCTGGCTGAAGGTGCCTTTTGAAAAAGGCGTTCTATTCGAATTTATCCTGAAATAGGGGGATTTAGCATGTTGGAAGCTCTACAAAATCTTTTTATGGGTTTTTCGGTAGCGACAAGCATCAACAACATCCTGGCGGCGCTTTTAGGAGCAGTGCTTGGACTTATCATCGGCGCTATGCCTGGAATAGGCTCTCTGACCGGTTGTGCCTTGTTGTTGCCAATTACCTTCAAGTTCAATCCGGTCACGGCAATCATAATGCTGGGATCTATTTATTATGCCAATATGTTCGGCGGTGCGTACAGTGCCATACTTATCAACGTCCCGGGTGATTCGCCGGCAATAATGACTGCCATGGATGGTTATGCCCTTGCGCGGAAAGGGCAGGCGGGGAAGGCTCTGAAGATATCCAACCTTACCTCCTTTGTAGGGGGTGTCATAGGAACTGTCATTCTGGTCTTCCTGGGTCCAACTCTCGCAAAATTCGGCCTGAAATTCGGACCTTCCGAAATGGCGGCAATGATGCTGGTAGCCATGACCTCGATCAGCTGGCTTGTGGGAGAAAACCCAATCAAGGGAGTAATAGCAAGTTGCCTTGGCATGCTGATAGGAACAATGGGTGTGGACATAATAACCGGAAATGTGCGGTATGATTTTGGTAACGTGTATCTTCTGGGCGGTCTTGATTTCATCCCGTTGGTCATCGGATTTTTCGGTCTGGCCCAGGTTTTTGAACTGGCCGAAGGCCGTAATGAATCCCAGCCAATGTCTGACGATAAAATGGATCTCCGTGGTGGCCGCCTGTCCCGTTCAGACCTAAAAAGAATCACGGTTCCGACACTGTGGTCCAGCCTGTTCGGTACGTTCGTGGGCTTTCTGCCCGGAGCTGGAGCCACTACAGCTTCATTCCTAAGCTATGCCATGCAGAAGAAATTCGGAAAGAATGAGGAAGAACTGGGGACTGGCGCCATCGAAGGCCTGGCCGTGTCTGAAGCTTCAAACAATGCTGCTGTGGCGGGAGCCTTTGGTCCTCTGCTTTCGCTTGGTATTCCCGGAAGCGGAACCACTGCCGTGCTTCTCGGCGGACTGATGCTTTGGGGGTTGAACCCGGGACCAATGCTCTTTGAATCAGAGCCTGAATTTGCCTGGGGCCTGATCGCATCGCTCTTTATCTCCAATCTGGTAGCTTTGTTTATAGCCATGATCAGTATCCCGCTGATGGCAAAGGTTATCCGGGTGCCGACAGGAGTCATGATCCCGGCCATTGTAACGGTCTGCTTTGTTGGAGCGTATGCCACAACCAATTCAATGTTTGGTGTCGTAGTAATGATAATCGGCGGAATACTCGGCTATATATTCCAGAAAAATGATTATCCGATTGCACCCCTGCTGCTGGCATATGTACTTTCTTCCAGCCTGGAAATAAACGTACGCCGAGCTCTGGTAATATCCCAGGGAAGTCTCTCAATTTTCTTCACACGGCCTATTTCCTTAGTTCTCATGATTGTTTTCTTCAGCTTTATACTTGCTCCGGTTATCCGGAACGTTATTGCAAAGGCGCGGGAGAAAAAAGCCTGATCAATATATTCAGCAATGGCTTGTCCATTGATATATAAAGATTTAAGAGAAAGGGGATTTTGTAACATGAAGAAAATACTTTTGCTAATTCTTGTTCTCTCAGTTGTTTTGGGGGCATGTTCCGCAAATAAAACCCAGCCTTCGGGAACTGTCACTCCTACCAATACTCCGGATGCCACTTCTTCTGAGGAGCCGGCTAAGGATGAGTTTTCACTTTCAAGAAGCGTTGAGTTCTGGGTAAGTTCCAAAGCAGGCGGAAACAGCGACATGTTTTCACGTACAATAGCTGATATCATCTCAAAAAACAACTGGGCAGATCAACCTATCATCATAATCAATAATGAGGATGGCAACGGCCAGATTGCAAGACGCAACGTAGCCACCAGCAAAACACCGGACGAATCCCTGCTTTGTATGAGCAGCGGAGATTTGATAGTCATGGTAACTTTAGGGGGACTGACCCTTGACGATTTCCGTCCCATCGCAATCCTGGGCGCTGACAAGCACCTGGTGCTGACAGGAAAGAACAGCCGTTTCAAGACCATGGAAGAAGTTATAGAGGCGGCAAAGAACGGTGAAAGAATAACAATCGGAGGTACTCCCGGAGACGAGCTTACCGTGCTCAACATGATGCTGGAGGAACTGGACCTTGCGGATAGTTTCGACTTTGTGTCATTCGGTTCCTCGGCCGAGACTGTCACAGCCTTAATGGGAGGACATGTGGATCTCGGTATGGGCAAACCCGCTGCTGCAAGGGAATATGTGGTCTCTGGAGATATAATTCCCCTGGTGGCTCTCAGCACTACCCGTTTTGCAAAGCCCTTCGATACAGCTCCCACGTTGTCTGAACTCGGCTACAACGATGTGGAATTCCCGTTATACCGAGGAGTTGTAGGACCCAAGAATATGTCCGACGAAGCCCTGGCATATTGGGACAGCATCATGGCAAAAGTCGCACAAAGTCCCGAATGGAAGGCATACCTGGAAAAGACCCTCCTTATAGGTGACTACAAAAACGCGGCTGAAACCCTTGAAGCATACAAACTTGTTGAACAGCGCGCTCTGGAGGCGAAATAAACAGGGAAAAGGCTTAAGTTCTTAATTGTAAAGCGGCTGGATTTCGGCCGCTTTTGAAAAATAACCATGTTACAGGGAGTTAGCAGGAATGGATAGCAGAAAACAGCCAATGACCATGAATTCCGACATTCTGAAACAATACCCGGGGATGAATCCGGAAAAGGCAGATCTGCTCCTCAGCGATGCCTTTGAAGGGTTTGACCGTAAAATTGTTGTGCTGGATGACGATCCCACCGGTACGCAGACTGTCCACGGCATAAATGTATATACGGGATGGTCAAGGGATGATATTGAACAAGGTTTCAGGGATCCTGGAGGTATATTTTATATCCTGACCAATTCGCGCAGTTTTCAGCGGGAAGAAACAAGGAGCGTACATTGTGAGATTGGAAGGATTATTGCCGAAGTATCCCGCAAAGCCGGCAAAAAATATGTGATTATAAGCAGGGGGGATTCCACACTGCGCGGCCATTACCCGCTGGAAACAGAAACACTGCGCCGCGCGACGGAAGAAGCCGGCAGCCTTATTTTTGACGGGGAAATTCTGTGTCCGTTTTTTCCTGAAGGCGGGCGTTTCACTATAAATGACATCCATTATGTCCGGTATGGGGATAGGCTGATACCTGCCGGGGATACCGAATTTGCCCGGGACAAGTCCTTTGGATATTTGTCGTCCGACCTTAAGGAATGGTGCATGGAAAAATATGAAGGCAAACTGAAAAAAGATCAGATTACAACTATTCCGCTGGAACTGCTCCAGGAGGGAAAGGTTGAAGAGATCACACGACTGCTGATGCAGGTCAGGGATTTTGGCAAAGTGATCGTGAACGCTGTAACTTACAGCGATATTAAAGTATTCTGCGCGTCCTATATGTATGCCCTTCGCCAGGGCAAAGAGTTTCTTTTCCGAAGTGCAGCGGCCCTCCCGAAAGTTCTGGGCAGAATACCGGACAAACCATTGCTCTCCGGACAGGAGTTAGTTGCCGGGGAGTGTGGTACCGGCGGTATTGTGCTGGTAGGATCCCATGTAAGGAAAACCACCGAGCAGCTTGAGATGCTGGGGAAAAACATGCGGTCTGTCCATTTCATCCAGTTTGATCAGCACAGGGTACTGGAGGACAAGGGTCTGCTTCTTGAAAAACAAAGGGTTGTGGAAGAAGCTGAGCGTTTTATAGCCCGGGGCAGAACAGTCGTGGTCTATACCCGGAGGGACCGCCTTGACGTGGAGGGGGATGACCCGGATAAACAGTTACAGATTGCTGTAGCCATTTCACAGGCCCTGGTCGGAGTTATAGGGGATTTAAAGGTCAGACCCCGCTTTGTTGTTGCAAAAGGCGGGATAACTTCCAGTGATGTCGGGACAAAGGCATTGAGAATAAAAAAGGCAGCAGTGGCGGGACAGATACTTCCTGGTATTCCCGTGTGGATTACAGGTGAAGAAAGCAAATTCCCCAAACTCCCGTTCGTCATTTTTCCGGGGAATGTAGGTGAAACAGATGCGCTGCTGCGTGTTGTTGAAAAACTGATAAATCAGGAGACAGGTTCCTGAAAATAAAAAACCGGACCTTGCCGGATCCGGTTATTGCTTTTCCTGAATCTCTTAAAATATTATTTATAACATCCAGTATCAATGACGTCCAACAAAGATTATCCCTTGCCTGAATGGACAGGATTATGACCGCCATTTTTATGAACAAACGCAGTTCCCTTGCCGGCCATTACCGTAAATTGAATTTTCCGAGCAGTTCCAGCCGCTCCATTTCCTTCAGAATAATGTCGTAAAGGTTAAGATCAAGGCTGTTGCACAGTGATGCCAGGTAGAACAGGTGATGGCCGATTTCTCTTTCGATAAAATCCCGGCAGGTGGGGCATAACTTCCCTTCAAGATGGGTACTCAAGCCGGTTATTTTGTCAGATTCCATATCTTCGGGATAATTTTGTTTGCGGGCATTGATACTGATACAACCACAATGAGTTACTGCTTTGGACAGGGTTCTGTTAATCCGGGCATTTGAAATTTCCAGTTTGGTCATTTCGTCCAGAATGCTTTTATTTCTGAGTAAAAGCTCTGAAACTGAATACTGGAAACTGTCAAGTGCACAATCTTTTAGTTTTGCCATACTCAGATCCCCCTGCTGATTTTTTACTTACCTCAATTATATTTACAGTATTACCAATTTGTCAACGGTGCTTGACGTACAATTTCTGTTATGTTATTATTCAGGTAAATTAATAAAATATATGAACTGAATACACACCTTATCAAGAGAGGTGGAGGGACCGGGCCCTGTGAAACCCAGCAACCGGCAGCAATGCACGGTGCTAATTCCCGCAGGATGTAAAATCCTGGCAGATGAGGAGCTTGGTAAAGTCTCTTCGGTGAAAGAGATTTTTTTATTCTAAGAAGATTTTTAAGCTCCCAGGATATTGGCGGAGGTAAATGATATGTCAAAAAGACTTTTCACATCTGAATCAGTAACGGAAGGACATCCTGACAAGATTTGCGACAGAATATCCGACAGTATACTGGATGCAATACTTGAAAAGGATCCGTATGCAAGAGTTGCCTGTGAAACTGCTGTCACAACAGGCATGGTATTGGTTATGGGCGAAATAACAACCGAATGTTATGTAGATATACCCAGCATTGTAAGGCGGACACTCAGGGATATAGGCTATGACAGGGCGAAATATGGTTTTGACTGTGATACATGCGCAGTTCTTACAGCCATTGATGAACAGTCCCCTGACATAGCCCAGGGAGTGAATCAGGCACTTGAGTACAAGACCAGTGAAACAGAAGATAAATTCAGTGTTATTGGGGCGGGAGACCAGGGCATGATGTTCGGTTATGCCTGCGATGAAACTCCCGTATATATGCCCATGCCGATACACCTTGCCCACAGGCTTACCCAGAGGCTGGCCTGGGTGAGGAAAAACAACGTGCTTGATTATCTGAGACCGGACGGGAAGAGCCAGGTAACCGTCGAGTATGACGGGGACAAGCCTGTACGTGCAGATGCGATTGTAATTTCCACGCAGCACGGGCCTGAAGTCACATATGAGCAGCTTAAGAATGATATTATTGAGCATGTCATAAAGCCGGTAATTCCTGAAAATTTACTGGACAGTAATACCCGCTTCTTTATAAATCCCACCGGCCGCTTTGTGATAGGAGGTCCTCAGGGAGATTCGGGACTGACCGGAAGGAAAATCATAGTGGATACTTATGGCGGCATGGGAAGGCATGGAGGCGGAGCTTTTTCAGGAAAGGATCCGACAAAGGTGGACCGCTCGGGTGCATATGCCGCCCGCTATGTTGCGAAGAATATCGTGGCAGCGGGGCTTGCAAAAAGGGTTGAAGTGCAGCTTGCGTATGCGATTGGCGTTGCGAAACCTGTTTCAGTAATGGTTGACACTTTCGGTACAGGACTTGTACCGGATGATAAAATAACTGAAATTGTCACCAGGAATTTTGATCTGAGACCTGCAGCCATTATAGAGATGTTAAACCTGAGAAGGCCCATATACAGCAAGACGGCTGCATACGGACATTTTGGCAGAAATGACCCTGATTTTACATGGGAGAAGACTGACAAAGCCGAAATACTGCGTAAGGAGGCCGGTATCTGACTGGATATAATAACATCCTAATGTCCCGATATCATTATATCCTGACGTGAAGTAATACCGGATGATGCTGCTATCGCCAAAAAGATGGCTCTCTAATTATCTCCTACTCCCCCCCTCGTTTATGGAGAGCTGTCTTTTTCTATTTTACTACTTGCTTGCCTGTTCAGGTCCGCCATTAACCGCCTCCCCCGCCGTTGCATATGATATTCGTGTGCAGTATATAATCCGGGGGCTGAAATGGAAACTTTAATCATTACCATATTGTCCGTTCTGGCTTTTATAGGATTAACATACCTTGCACAGTCATATTTAAGCCGTCAGAGTCCCAGGGTATCTGATCCGGGCTGCAAACTTATACTCTATATACCCCAGGGGTCTGAAGCAAAACTTGAAGGATTGGTCCGAAGGATTTTTCTGGAGCAAATTCCCAAAAAACTTATGACCGACGGAGTTGTATATATTATGCTTCCGGAAGACCAGCAGGAAGGCTTAAAAATTGCTGAAACCCTCAAGAAAAACTATCCGCTTGTGGTGTTGCCCGACCTAAACCATGTATTGTATGATTACAAAGGAAAATAATATTAAAAAAGGTGAAAAAGTTGCAGATTTCCGGTGTCGTAAAATCAGTCCGATATACCAATGAAAAGAACGGCTATACGGTCTGTGAAGTGGAAGTTGAAAAGGAACTTGTCACAATGGTGGGAATAATGCCCCTACTAAAAGCAGGTGAGTATATATCTGCAGAAGGCAGATATGTCACCCACATGACTTATGGCCGCCAGTTTATGGTTGAGATCTGTGAAATCGCGAAACCTTCAAAAGAAGAGGAAATGATTGATTACCTTTCAAGCGGTTTCATCAAGGGGCTGGGACCTGCAACTGCGAGAAATATTGTCGAGACCTTCAGGGACAAAACTTATGAGATTTTCGAAAAGGAACCCTACCGCCTTTCGGAGGTTAAGGGTATATCGCCTCAAAAAGCTTTGCTGTTTGGACAAGCTTTCATTGAACATGAAAATATCCGTCAGATTGTCATGCTTCTTGCAAAGTTCAATATTTCGTCCCGCTATGCGGCCAGGGTATGGAGAAAATTCGGTATTTTTGCCGGGGCAGAGATACAGAAAAATCCTTATGTGCTGGCAGAAAGCGATATAGGGATAAGTTTTGAAGAATGCGACAAAATAGCGCAGTATTACGGAATTGAACCTTATCACAAGGAACGCCTGAAGAGCGCTGTTTTGTATTTACTGAACAAATTTAGGGCCAACGGGAATACCTATGCAATTAAGGCCGATCTCATAGAGCAGGTGGCAAAACTTGCGAACGTCAGCCGTGAATTTATTCTTGACGCCTTTGACGCCCTTTTGCTTGAAGGCAGAATCTGCATTGAAAAAAGATTTCCTGACAGGGTATATACCGATTATCTGATAGAGGCCGAAAGATACTGCGCCCGGAAACTATGTCTACTGAACGAAGACTTCCATGATTTTGACGCTGATGAGACCGACGAGCTTATTGAGGAGTATGAAAAAAACAATGACATTTATCTGGATGAGTTGCAGAAAACAGCGATTAAATCCGCATTGAACAAGGGAGTATGCGTAATTACGGGTGGTCCGGGCACAGGCAAAACCACCATCATCAAAACATTGATAAGTATTTTTAAGTCCAGGGGACTGGATGTGGCCCTCACAGCTCCGACGGGAAGAGCGGCGAAGCGAGTGAGCGAAGCGACGGGCTGGGAGGCAAAGACAATTCACAGGCTTCTTGAGGTGGGATACAGGATAGAAGAGGATGAGGAACCCTATTTCATGCACCATGAAGATAATCCTCTCACATATGATGTTATAATAGTCGATGAGGCTTCAATGATAGATATAGTAATAATGAGTTCCCTTTTAAGGGCCATTCCTGACGGAACCCGGCTGATACTGGTAGGGGATGCCGACCAGCTCCAGTCGGTCGGACCAGGCAAGGTATTGTCGGATATTATTGAGAGCGGCCGGTTCCCTGTCGTAAAACTGACCACTATTTTCAGACAGTCGGAACAAAGCCTCATAGTCACCAATGCCCACCGTATAAATCAGGGTCTCATGCCTTATATAAGCAAGGAAGAAGGGGACTTTTTCTTCATTCCAAAAATGACAAGCCAGGAAACTGCCAAAGCGGTGGTGGAACTGTGTGCCAGAACAATTCCCCAGAAGTTCGGGTTTGATCCGGTAAGGGATATCCAGGTTTTGTCGCCTATGCGTAAAGGCTATACCGGTGTCAGCAGATTGAATGAAATTCTGCAGGAAATCCTCAATCCCCGGCAGAACAAGCCGCAGAAAGTCTTTGGCAGCACGGTTTTCCGTGCAGGAGACCGAGTCATGCAAATCCGCAACGACTATACCATGACATATGTAACAACCGATGAAAAGGGCGGCTGGTCCGAGGGTATCGGCGTATATAACGGAGATCTGGGTTTCATAACCGATATAGACAGCAAAAACGAAATAATAACTGTAACCTTTGATGATAACAGGACCTGCGAATATAATCCCGATCAGTTGGACAATCTGGAACACGCCTATGCCATTACGGTCCACAAAAGCCAGGGGTCCGAGTTCCCAGCCGTTGTAATACCACTTTTTGCCGTACCGCCTGTGCTTATGTGCCGAAATCTTCTGTATACGGCCGTTACAAGGGCAAAGAAACTGGTTGTGATCGTGGGCAGTTTCGAGATCATGGAGAAGATGATAGGAAACACAAATGAAAGGGAAAGATTTTCTGGTCTCAGGGAGCGGTTGTGTGAGTATTCCGGAGCTTAAAAGACCGGGTCTTGCCGAAAGACTGATACGTCTTCTGTATCCGGTCAGGTGCATGTGCTGCAGCGAAATATTGAGAGAAGATGCAGTTCTCAGTTTGTGCGACGAATGTCTGAAAACCCTTCCCAAATGCGGCAAAGGCTTTTACAGAACGCCCAAGTTGCCGTATATAGATGGCCTTTTTGCTGCCTTCTACTATGAAAACGGAATTGACAGGGCTGTCCAGACAATGAAATTCAACGGACAGCCAAGACTTGCGGAAGCTTTTGCATACCTTCTGCTGGAAGAGTACCTGAAAGCTCCGGCCCTGCCTCGAATTGACCTGATAATGCCTGTGCCGATGCACAAAAGCAAAAAAAGACAAAGAGGCTTTAACCAGGCCGAGCTTCTGGCAAGGAAAATCTCGGGCTTTCTTGACATTCCCCTGGATACGGATACACTGGTAAAGACAAGAGGTACGAAACCCCAGAGCAGTCTCACAAGACCGGAAAGACTTCAAAACCTGGTCAATGCCTTTGAAGTAAGAAACATACGGAATATCAGGAATAAAAACATTTTACTGGTAGATGATGTGATTACTACTGGAACAACAATTAACACCTGTGGTAAAATTCTGTATGAAAATGGTGCAGCGAGAATTTACGCGATGGTTGTAGCAAAAGCGGGAAATTGACGATATATAATATGAGACCTGATTTAGGAGTGGTTTTTATGCCGGAAGTCCGGAATTGTCGCCGCTGCAAGAAAATTTTTATGTACACCATAGGTCCCCAGATATGCGATGCCTGTAAAAAGCTCGAAGAAGAGGAATTTGAACGGGTCAGGCTGTTTCTGAAGGAATTTCCCGGAGCCACGATTCAGGAAGTGTCAAGGGAGACCAATGTCTCTACTCAGCTTATATATCGCTTTCTTAAAGAAGGCCGTCTCGAAGTCGCAGATGACAGCCCTATTGCCCTTTTGTGCGAAAACTGCGGTTGCAGAATCAGGAGCGGGCGTTTTTGTGTCAACTGTTCGAGAAAACTTGCAAATGAGCTGATTAATGCAGGAAGATCCCTGCAGGCTTCCCTGTCAAAAAAACCAGGGGATATGAAAGATGCCGAGGCAGGTTTAAGATATATGCACGGCATCCGCAAAGATGAGTTCAAGGATAAATTTTAATTAATTTCGAAAGATTGCGGGAAATTTTTAATTTTTCGGTTAAGATGAATTACCTTGCTGACGATATACTTAAAGGACAAGATGAGATCTTCACTTCACAAAAGATAACTGCTGATAAGTTCCAGCCAATGACATAGATATAGGAGTGGGATATAAATGAAGATTTGGGGCCATATTCCCAATGTGTCTAAAATCTACGAAAACACAAACAAAATCGGCAGAGCTTATAAAGTCGGCGAAACTACAGCCAAAAAAGATGAACTTACCATTTCGCCTTTTGCAAGTGAATTTTCAATAGCAATGAAGGCGCTTAAAAATGTGCCTGATATAAGGCAGGATAAAGTGGATGAGATTTTACGGAAGATTGAAAAAGGCGAGTATTCAGTTTCGGCTGAAGATATTGCGGTAAAGATTTTGGGACTGAAGAAATAACCATGGTAAATAAAATAGGAACAAAAACCGGAATAAATATTATTCCGGTTTTGTTTTATGCCGAAATATAGAATAGAAACTTCCAACATTGCAGGGAGAGTATGAAAGTGGACAATAAGCTTCTGGAAAATCTGATAAAGATATTGAATTACGAATATACAATATATTCTTCCATACTGGAGATTGCGACAAAAAAAACAGACAGCCTGATACACATTAACCTGGATGAAATCAGGGCAATGACCTCCAGGGAGAACGAGCTTGCCGGCCAGGCACAGCAGCTTAATGACGCAAGGGAACAAATTATAGCTGACATCTGTGCGTCCCTGGGGCTGGAGAACAAAAAAATAAAAATCAGTGAACTTAAAGATAAGGTTACCGGGCCCTTTAAAGAGCAGCTTGAGAATATAAGCCATAAGTTATCGGATTGTATTGATAAATTGCAGGAAAGAAACAGGATTAACCAGAAACTCATTGAAACCGCCATACAGTATATTGATTTCAGCATGCAGCTTATGGTTTCGCCACAGCCTGAGGCTTCTGTCTATGGCAAAACAGGCAATGAAGTTTCGGGCGCTGCAAAGAGAAGTGTACTGGACATTAAATATTAATTTTGAGGGGAGTTAGAATGTCAATCAGCTTTTTCGGATTTGATACCGCAGTATCGGGTTTGACAGCAAATCAGAGAGCCCTTGAGGTTACAGGACACAATGTGGCCAACCTGGGTACACCTGGTTATTCAAGACAGAACGTTATAATGGCCTCTGCATATCCACGCCTCTATGGAAACTGGCGGGTTGAGATGGGTGTCGACATACAGCAGATCCGCCAGATAAGGCATACATTCAATGACAATATCTACAGGACCCAGAGCAACTATCTGGGATACTGGGAAGCAAGGAGCAAGGCAATACAGGATATCGAGGGTATATTGGGAGAACCCATGATGCAGGGTTTCCAGGTGGCTTTAAATAACTTCTGGGATGCTTTTCAGGAACTGAGCAAAGCACCTGAAAGCCTCACGGTAAGAGCCCTGGTGAGACAAAGAGCAGATTCCCTCGTTAAATTCCTGAACCAGGTTGCCAGCAAAATCAATAAACTTCAGTCGGACCTTAATGAGGAAATAAGGATACGTATAAATGAAGTGAATGAGATTACGAAACAGATAGCTGAGCTCAATGTAAAAATAATGAGCGCGGAAGCTGCAGGGAATATGCCAAATGACTATTATGACCAGAGGAATCTCCTTGCAGACAGGCTTTCTGTACTGGTTAACGCAGAATACAACTTTACCCCTGACGGGAGCATGGATGTTCTGGTGGGCGGATATTACCTGGTCAGCAAAGGTGAATTCAACCGGCTGGAAGCAGTTCCAAATGATGCCTTGTCAAACTTCTACATGCCTGTGCTGAAGACACCGACAGAAGATATTCCGATAGAAGTAGGCCAGGGAATGATAAGGGGCCTGTTGGAAGCAAGGGGTGAAGTAAGCGGCGCAAAAGGAAGCTACAGCAACGGTACGCCCAATGTTTCGGCAGATATTACCATCGCGATTGATATATCCAACACGAGCACCGAATACCTTGCCAAGATAAAGGAACAGATAGATACCCTGGTCAATGACCTGAAGCTGAGGGGACTTGACTATAATTTAAGGCTTGTTACTTTTGGAGGCTCTTCTCCTGTCACCAACATTAATTTCAAAAAAGACGCGGAAGCCCTCAAGAATGCAATACCTGATACTCCTGACAGCGGTACTTCAAACAATTTTGAGGATGTAATAGATGCTGTCATAAGCAATGAATACGGAGATGTGAACAAGTACCTTCTGGTCTTTACCGAAGAAAGTATCAACGGCAATGAAGTTGCCACCGATGACGATACGCTTTCCCAGTACCTGAAAATCCTGAAGAACGAAGGCTTTAACGTATCGGTGGCAACCAGTCCCGCATATTTCGAGGAAGGCACTCCGGGCGAAAAGGGCTGGGAATACCTGACGAGCCAGACAGGCGGGAAATTGTATGACAGCACGACGGCCGACTATACCGCTCTCATGGAACAGATAGCCTACGATGTAAACTATGATATAAATACAAAAATGGCCACCATCCCCGATAACCTGAACATCATATCTTCTGTCAGAAAACAGCTCAATGCGCTGATAAATATCCTGGCAAGGGAAGTGAACAGGCTTCATATGTCAGGAATAACCCTGAACGGCAAAGAAGGCGGCCTGTTCTTTGAACCCATTGACCCTGTTTTACCCATAGAACTTGGCAATATAAAGCTTAGTGACGATCTTAATGATCTGAACAACATCGCGGCTTCAACGTCAGATGCCAACGGCGACAACCGCATAGCCCTTGAGATTGCCAATCTGAGAAATGCGCCCCTCATGACAGGAAACAACAAGGTTCTAAGTCTTGATACATATTATCAGTACATCATCCTGGATATAGGCAATAAGGGGTATGAAGCCGAAAGTATGTCAGAGAGCTACCGGACACTGGTTATGCAGGCAGACAACATGAGGCAGTCCATAATGGGTGTTTCCCTCGATGAAGAAATGACAAACATGATTAAGTTCAGATATGCGTACAATGCCAACTCCAAACTGATTGACGTTATAAATCAAATGCTGGAAACCGTAATCTTTCATCTTGGCAGCAGGTAAGACATAATAACCAACTGCCTGATGAAGGAGTTATGGGACTGAAAGGAATGGTGACATTATGAACAACACCACCTACATGGCAATGGAAATAGCTCTGAGAGGGCTTTATACCGCACAGCGCGGAATGGCCAATGTTGCCCATAATGTGGATAATGTCAATACCCCGGGATATTCGAGACAGGTCCTGGATCAGCGTGCTGCCCGCCCGCTTCTTGTCGCAAACAGCGCTGGCATGCTTGGCATGGGCTCCGATATAGTAAGCGTAGACCGTATGAGGGATACATTTCTGGATGAAAAATACCGGAGTGAAGCCCAGTATCTTGGCGAATGGGAGATCAAGGCATTCATCATAGAAGAGATGCAGACCATATACAATGAGCCCAGCGACAATGGCTACACAAAGATTATCAGCGATTTTTACAGCGCACTCCAGAATTTGTCGACCGATCCTTCAAACCTGTCCATAAGGGCGATGGTGAAAGAGAAGGGGATAGCCGTCGCCAAATATTTCAACAGCGTAGCGGCCCATTTTGACCATCTCCAGGAAGAACTCAACAACATGGTGTATGCTAAGGTACAGGAGATCAACAGCCTGGCTGATCAGATAAGGGACCTGAACCTTCAGATATATAACTATGAAGTTATGGGAAATAAGGCAAATGACCTGAGGGACAGAAGGGACTACCTGGTGGACAGGCTTTCCAGGCTGGTCAATATTAGCGCCTATGAGGTAGAAACAGGGCTTAAGCTCCCGAACGGAGAGCCGGAAAAAAGATTTATGGTCACCATAAGCGGAAAAGCCCTGGTGGACCATGGAGACGTAGTACATTTAAAATGTGAAAGAAGGACTCAGAAACTTAATTTCGAAGACATAGAAAATCTTTTTGAGGTCTCCTGGGAAGACGGAAATGTGATACACATAAAATCGGGCGAACTTAGAGCCTATCTTGACATGAGGGACGGAAATGACGGGCTTGTGGGATTAAACGGCGAAAAAAGCCCGAATGTGAAAGGCATCCCTTATTATCAGAGGAAAATGAACGAGTTTGTCCAGGTATTTGCCAGAACCTTCAATGAAGGTATCATTGACATTGACGGTGACGGTGCACTGGATAAGATAAACGGGCATGTGGACGGTTATACAGTTACCTCCCGGCCCGGCGATCTTCCGGGTGGGATAAGGTTCTTCACCATGCTGGGAAGTGACGGCAAACCTCTCAGCAGCGCTGATTTTGAGGCTATTATTCTTGATTATGCCGACAAAAACGGCATAGCCGACGACCCTTCAACTGAATATGATGAAAGGCTTCTTGCCGGATACAGCCTTATTACTGCCAGGAACTTTTCCATCAGTTTTGACATTGAAGATAACCCGAGCAACAATATAGCTGCTTCATCTGCTCCCGGTGAACCCGGCAACAATGAAAACCTGAAAATACTCATTGGTATGAGGCATAATCCCTATATGTTCATGGAAGGAATGCCGGAGGACTTTATTAAAACCCTGATTTCTTCCATGGGTGTGGACGGACAGCAGTATGTCCAGTCCTATGAGATACAGAAAGCCATTCTGAATCAGGTTGACAACCGCCGCCAGTCGATTTCGGGAGTTTCGCTTAACGAAGAAATGGTCAATTTGGTCAAATACCAGCAGATTTACGGTGCGGCAGCCAAAATGATACAGACATACAGCGAAGTCCTGGATATACTGATCAACAGGCTGGGTATTTGATGAAAAACAACAGGTACCGTAAGACACCGTTGGAAAGCAAATAATAAAAAGGTGACTGCCAATTGTCTGAAAGGAAGTGGAAAAATTGAGAATTACAAATAATATGCTTATAAACAACATGATGCATAATCTGTCGAACAATCTTACCAGAACCCAGAAATACCAGTATCAGCTTGCCACGGGCAAAAAAATACGTCTTCCTTCCGATGATCCCATTGTCGCGGCCAAGGCTTTGAAACTGAGGACTGACGTATCCGAAATCCAACAGTTCAAGCGGAATACCGATGATGCCATCAACTGGATGGATATAACGGAATCCACTTTGAATCAGATAACGGAACTTGTGCACAGGATGAGGGAAATCACGAACCAGGCAGCCAACGGTACCAATACCGCTGAAGATGTTGAAAAAATAAAAGCCGAGGCCGAGCATCTGAAAAAACAGCTGATTGATCTTGCCAATATCACTTATGCGGGAAGATATATATTTTCGGGCTTCAAGACCGATAAGCCTTTACTGGATGAGAACGGAAATTTCAATATAGCTGTTTCAAACAGTGAGCAGATAAGGTTCGAAATAGGCATCGGCGATGATATCGATGTAAACGTTCCGGGAAGTGACCTTTTCAATGGCGGAATGAATGCCAATAGCGGGGATAAAAGCAATTTCGTTAAAGTATTTGACGATGTGATAGCCGCAATGGAAAGCGATGACAAAACCCAGCTCAGCAGTTTGCTGGCGGATATTGATGATCAGATCGAGAATTTATTAAGGGTGAGGGCTGGACTCGGTGCCCGGAGGAACAGGGTGGAGCTTACGGCAAACCGGCTGGATGACGATCTTGTCAGCTTCACAAACCTCATGAGCAAGAATGAGGATGTGGACATGGCGGAAGCCATCATGAATCTCCAGAACGAAGCAAATGTGTACATGGCATCGCTGGCCACGAGCGCAAAAGTCATACAGCCATCACTGGTGGATTTCCTGAAATAGGGCATTAATCGGAGGTTTTGTTATGCAATTGGAAACCGTCAATTTCGGAGTTGTCGAACTGGACGAAAAAGAAATTATTTATTTTCCGGAAGGGCTGCCAGGGTTCGAGGAAAACAGGAAATTTGCCTTGCTGGGTTATGACGCATCCCTGTCGTCACCCTTCTTTTTCATGCAGAGTGTGGAAAATCCCGGGCTTTGTTTTGTCGTGACAGACCCTTTCGCGATATATGCCAATTATGAAGTGAACGTGGATGAGGAGGATGTCAGGCTCCTGGAGATAACCGATCCCAATACTGTAATGACCCTGGCTATAGTTGTGATACCCGAAAACATCAGAGAGATGCGGGTGAATTTAAAGGCCCCGGTCATTATCAATATTGAAAAAAGGCTGGGAAAACAGATTATTCAGAATGATGACAGTCTTCCTGTACGATACTATCTGTGTCGTGACTGAAAAAAGCAGGGAATATCATAATCGCAGCAAAGAATTTGCTTCCTATAAGTTAAGGAGTGATATCGTGCTTGTATTGTCAAGAAAAAAAGGTGAGACCGTGATGATTGGTCACGATATAGAGTTAACTGTCCTGGATATACAGGGAGACCAGGTACGTCTGGGCATAAAAGCTCCCAGGAGCATTGCCGTCCACCGGAAAGAGATTTATGAGGAAATCATAAAGGAAAATCAGTGTGCAGCTTCCAGCAAAGAAATAAATATCAGCGAGATCCAGAACATAGCGAGGGACAAAATTCACAAAAACAGTGGGAAGAATAAGGGAAACAGGATTACAGTCCAGAAAAATAACTGAGCTTGAAATAATAAAAACCAGAATATAAACGTAAGCGAAATGAAAACTCCGGAAAATCCGGAGTTTTTTATATCCATATTTCTGTTTCGCTTCCCAAAAAAGCCTTTGCTTCAGTCCAAATCAGGAAAAAAAGAGGCTCTGTTTCAGAGCCTCTTAAATTAAATATCCTAATATTAACGGAGAAGCTGGAGCACACCCTGAGGTACCTGGTTAGCCTGAGCCAGCATAGCCTGAGCAGCCTGGCTGAGGATGCTGTTCTTGGTGAACTCCATCATTTCTCTTGCCATGTCGACATCGCGGATACGGGACTCGGCTGCGGTAAGGTTTTCTTCAGCAGCACCCAGGTTGTTAATGGTGTGTTCCAAACGGTTCTGTGTAGCACCAAGTGCGGAACGCTGAGCGGAAACCATATTGATTGCACCATCAATTTTTGCAAGATCAGCATCAAAATCAGATGCATCAGTCCAAGTAGTAACATTTACAGTGCTTACGAATTCGTCTGCAGTACCGTCATCATCTGTATCTGCTCCGATAGCTGTGGATTTCATATTGCCAATATTCAAAGTCATTTGCTGTTTTGCGTTAGCGCCTATCTGGAATATCAGATCTGCCTTACCGTTTTCAAAATCACCGTTTAAGAGTTTTTTTCCGTTAAATTCTGTACGGTCTGCAATACCATCAAGTTCTTTTATCAGCTGGTCGATTTCATCCTGGATGGCCTTCAGGTCTTCTGTCTGCTGAGTTCCCATGTTACCGGCCTGAACAACGAGTTCACGCATACGCTGCAGAATAGAGTGAGTTTCGGTCAAAGCGCCTTCAGCTGTCTGAATGAGAGAAATTGCGTCCTGTGAGTTTTTCTGAGCCATTGACAAACCACGGATCTGGCCTCTCATCTTTTCACTGATAGCAAGACCTGCAGCGTCATCGCCTGCGCGGTTGATGCGGTAACCGGAAGACAGTTTTTCAAGTGATTTGCTTACTGCAGTGTTGTTCACGGTCAACTGACGATAGGTGTTAAGAGCTGAAATGTTGTGGTTAATTCTCATAATACATCCTCCTTGATAATTTTTTGGGGAGCATCCTTTCTTCCCCGTTTTTTTTAGTTTCCTGATATTTCACAGGCGCCTGTGCATTCAAAAGAAACCTTGCAATATATTTATCGGTCAGTGAATTTAAAAGTTAACACTAAAAATGAAAATTTTTTTGCCGGAATGTCCAGTCATGTCGGGCCGCTAAATAAACAAAAAAAAGTGACCGATATAATAGAAGAGAAATATTTCAGGAGGGAACCCTTATGAGAATTGAGAAATGGGATTCGCAGTCATGGCAGACGGCAAACATAAAAACACCCGATGTAAATATGGATGTTATAAAACCCGAAAATGTGGAACATAACATTAAAAAAGATGAATATAAGGAAGAAATAAGTCTGCCGTTCCTGGAAAAAGCGGCAGAAAAGGCCAACAAGGCCATGCGTCTGCATAACAGGCAGCTTCAGTTCAGCATACATGAAAAAACAAAAGATATCCTGGTCAAGATTATAGACAGCGAAACAAAAGAAGTAATCAGAGAAATACCTCCTGAGAAGCTCCTGGATATGTTTGCAAGCATGCTGGAATTCGCCGGATTGCTGGTTGACGAAAGAAGGTGAACTGATGAACAATATTCAAGGATATCAGAACTACCAGGGTTACCAGGGGTTTTCTTCCCAGCTGAGATTTACAGGCCTGTCAGGAATGGATACCGAAACAATCATATCCAAACTGATGTCAGCAGAGAGAATCCCGCTGGATACCCTGAAACAGAAAAGGACCCTCATTGAATGGAAGCAGGAGGCTTACAGGCAAATAAGCAGTTGGCTGATAGGCTTCAAAAGCAAATTTTTCGATATCGTCAACCGTTCTACATACATGCTGTCCCCAAATACCATTATTCCCATGGGCGCTGTGTCCAGCAATTCTGCCTATGTCACTGCAGCGGCCTCAGCCGATGCAAAACCGGGAATATATAAAATTAAAGTGGAAAAACTGGCTGCTTCGGCCGCGGTGCAGAGCAAAGCCGAAATAAGCGGTAAGGTCTCAGGAACCGTTAAGGAAGACTTCAGCGCTCTTGAAGGGAAGAAACTGATGGTCACCCTGGACGGCGATACAAGGGTGATAACGCTTGAAAACACTGACGAGGCCAATTTTGCCGCAATGCTTCAGCAAAAACTGGACAACGCTTTTGGGCTTAAGGGCGACGGGTCTTCAAAGTTTACAGTGACATATGAAGGAGACAAAAAATTCACAATCGGTACAACCGAAGGCGCAACCAAAATTGTGATAGGAGGAATGGCCGGAGGAGATTCAGCCCTTGGCGTTATTGAATTTGACAACAGCTCCAACAGGATTAATTTAAAGAGCAGGCTTGAATCGGTTTCACTTGAAAACAAATTTGGTTTTGATGAATCCGGGAAAATCAGCTTCTCGATTAACGGCAAGACCTTTGAATTTCACAGGAACGACACTCTTCAGACAGTGTTTGACCGGATAAACAATGACGAGACCATAAATGTAAATATAAGTTACGATGAAATCACTGACAAGGTTACCATAAAATCAAAACAGACAGGTGCCGGAAGCACCCTGGTGCTTGATGAAAACGGTTCGAATTTCTTTGCTGCGCTTAAAATACATACTGCCGAAGTCACCGCAGGGCAGGATGCGGAATTTTCTGTCGATGGCCAGAAGCTTATAAGGAGCAGCAATACTGTTACCGTAAAAGGTATAACTTTTACCTTGCATAAAGTTCATGGAGACGATTCTGACGGAGATACGATAACTGTATCGCAGGATATTGACGCTGCCGTCGAAAATATCAGGAATTTTGTCGACGAATACAATAAACTCATAGAACAGATCAACGGCAAAGTCAGCGAAAAATACGACAGGAATTACCCGCCTTTGACCGAGGCACAGAAAGCCGAAATGAAAGATGACGACATCAGGAGATGGGAGGAAAAGGCCAAGACAGGGCTGCTCCAAAATGACAGCCTGCTCCAGGAACTGACCCTTGCAATGCGCAAGGCCCTCTATGAAAAAGTCGAAGGTGTAAGCATTACCCTTTACGATATCGGGATATCTTCAACATCACGTTACGATAACGGTAAACTGCATATTGACGAAAACAAGCTCAGGGAAGCACTGGCAAAAAAGCCTGAGGAAGTCGCAAAACTTTTTAATGCGGTATCCGAAGAGGTCCCATCCTATGGCAGGGATCTCACAAGGGAGGAAAGGGATACAAGATACAGGACTTCGGGGGTTCTTGTAAGAGTTTCGGACATAATCGAAGATTATATCTCAACCAAGCGGAACAGCCACGGACAGAAAGGCCTTCTTATCGAGAAGGCGGGAATCGAGGGGGACGCCTCCTTTACAGACAACATACTGTACGATCAATTGAAGGACTATGACGAAAGAATAGAGAGAATGATCGAAAAACTAACCAAAAAGGAAGAACAGTACTATTTGCAGTTTTCCCGCCTGGAAACCATGATATCCCGGATGAATCAGCAGAGTATGTGGCTTCTGTCGCAGTTCTCGGGGAACTGGTAAGGTTGAAAAATTAAAAAAGTATTTAAGAATATTAGGGAAGTGAAAAAATGATAGCATACAACGCCTATAACCAGTACAAGGAAAACTCCATCAACACGGCAAGTCCTGAGGAACTTACCCTCATGCTTTACAACGGGCTCATAAAATTCATCATGAGGGGTATTGACAGCATAGAAAAGAAGGACATTGAAGCAGCCAACCACAATATCATCCGCGCCCAGGACATTGTGCTGGAGTTTATAAATACGTTGGATATGCGTTATGAAGTATCCGGGTATCTGAATTCGATCTATGATTATTTATACAGAAGACTCATCGATGCCAATGTAAAAAAGGACAAAAGTATACTTGAAGAAGTTCTGGAATTCGCAAAAACTCTCCGGGACACGTGGGAAGAAGCCATGAAACTGGCCAAAAAAGAAAAAAAGGTCACATCTGTATAGGTATGGTGTATTGAATGAAAGCGGCAGAATTAATCAGGCAACTGACCGATATATCAAAAAGAAAGCTGGATTTGCTTGAAAGAATAGAGGCTTTTACATTAAAGCAGGGTGAATGTATCAAATCCGGCAGGCTTGAAGAAGCAGAGGGAATAATTGAAGAGAAGCAGAAACTTATGGATGCGGTCGACAAGCTGGATTCTGACTTTGCGGACTGCAGCGTTAGACTTAAAAATCTTCTGAATATTTCATCCTTTGAAAGCCTTCCCGGTTTTAACATCCCAGGCACAAAGGAATTAAAGGATCTTGTCGGAAAGATTTACGCATTGCTCGGCAAAATCAAGAAGGCCGATGATGAAAATACGGCTCTTATAAAAAATGAGCTGGAACAAACAGGCCGTAATATATCCCATGCCAATACTTTCAAAAAGGCCAGCAAAGCCTATGGGTCTGTAAAGCCTGTAAATTCTTCATATTTCTTTGACAAGAAAAATTAAATGTTATGGAGAGCAGCATGTCCAAGTTTGAATGTGTAAGGTGCCACAAGTTGTTTGAAAGAACAGCGCTGGAGGAACTGTGTCCTTCCTGCTATGTTCTGGAGGAAGAGGAATTCGGGAAAATAAGGGAATATCTCGCTTTGCATCCAGGGGCGACATCGAGCGAACTGGTAGACCGGCTGAATGTCTCCATTAAATCCATCAGAAGATATCTGAAAGAAGAAAGATTGGAAATAATAGGAGACAATAAAGGTTTCATCCGCTGCGAATTATGCGGCGTGCCACTCAACAGCGGGCGGTTCTGTCCAGGCTGTTTCAGGGAAGGAACCGCTTTGCGGATGAAAGAGCTAAAAATGGGTACAAATCTTGCAAAAACAAATTTGGAAGAGGCAAACATAAAATATCAACGGGGAATACAATACAGAAAAAAAGGGTAGAACATATCTGCCCTTAATTTTTTCTTTTTTTTCTGATATAATGTTTTGGATATCCTACCTTATAAACAAAAGGGATGGTTATTTTTGACTGAGACAAGGATTATAAGAGCGGACGATGAGGAAGGTTTTCTGGAAGCAGCGCAGGCTTTGAAGAATGGTAAGCTTGTTGCTTTTCCGACAGAGACAGTTTACGGACTTGGCGCCAACGCCTATGACCCGCAGGCAGTAAAAAGGATTTTTGAAGCCAAGGGAAGACCGGGCGACAACCCTCTGATTGTTCATATTTCAGATAAAAACCAACTTAAGGATTTAGTTAAGGAAGTACCCGAAAATGCAAGAAAATTAATGGATAAATTCTGGCCGGGACCTTTGACGCTTGTTCTGAAAAAATCGGATGCTGTCCCTGATGTGATTACGGCCGGGCTTGATACGGTGGCGGTACGGATGCCGAATAATACTGTCGCATTAAGACTTATAGAACTATCAGGCGTACCTGTAGCCGCTCCCAGCGCAAATCTTTCAGGAAGACCAAGCCCCACTTCGGCAATGCATGTGGCAAAGGATCTGACGGGAAGAATTGAGTATATAATTGACGGAGGATCTTGCAGCGTAGGAGTTGAATCGACAGTCCTTGACGTAACAGGAGATATACCTGTGATCCTGAGGCCAGGCGGCGTAACTTATGAAATGATTGGGGAAGTCTGCGGAAAAGTCGATGTATATAAGGTCGGAGCGAAGGCTGCAGAGAAACCCCGTTCCCCCGGGATGAAGTACAGGCATTACTCGCCGGAGGCAGACGTTATACTTGTGGAAGGCGAAAACGCCAGGGTTGTGGATGAGATAAACAAACAGGTATCCCTGGCCCATGAGAAAAACTTAAAGGTGGGAGTATTGGCGTCCGAGGAGAATGCCGGACTTTACAAGGCAGATGTTGTATTGCCGGCAGGATCGGCAAAAAGGCCTGAAGAGATAGCATCAAGACTTTTTGACTGCCTCAGGAAATTCGATGATCTCAAAGTGGATATAATCTATTCAGAGACTTTTGGTGAAAAAGGGATAGGCAGGGCTGTAATGAACAGGTTAAAGAAGGCTTCTGCCGGAAAAATCATTAAAGTGTGAAAGGGAAGTCCTATGAAAAAAGTATTGTTTGTATGTACGGGAAACACTTGCCGGAGCCCTATGGCCGAGGCACTGTTTGAAAAACTGATAAATGAAAAGGGACTGAATGATAAATTTACGTACAAGTCTGCAGGCATCTATGCCTTTGAGCATGATCCTGCAACCTATGAAGCCATCGAGGTCATGAAAAAGGAATACGGCATTGACATTTCATCCCACAGGGCATCTGTGCTGGACTATGACGATATAATGGATTCCTGGCTGATCCTGGTCATGACCAGGCATCACCGCGATATGATTTTGGACATTTATCCCCAGGCCGCCGATAAGGTTTATACCATGAAAAGCTTTGCAGAGGTTGATGACGGAAATCCGGACATAAGCGATCCTTTCGGAATGGATTATGAGGTCTACAAAAACTGTGCCAATGAGATAGAAAGGCTTCTTCACAAAATTATCGACAAACTGATAAAATCCTAGAATTAATAATGCCGGAACAAATCAGTTTTGACATAACGGCATTATTACTATACAATTTTGTTGAGATAGGAGGTATCCCTTTGAAGATTGCGTTGGGAAGCGACCACGGTGGCTATAAGCTGAAAGAAATTGTTAAAGCGTATTTGCTCAGCCAAGGGTACGAAGTCGAAGATTTCGGTACACACAGCGCAGATTCAGTCGATTATCCCATTTACGGACTGAAAGCCGCATTAGCGGTGAGCAAAGGTCAATGCGACAAGGGGATAGTCATCTGTTCCACCGGTATTGGTATCTCTATAGCGGCCAACAAAGTTAAGGGCATAAGGGCTGCTCTCTGCAACGACTTATTGTCTGCAAGACTTACAAGAGAACATAATGATACCAATGTTTTGGCCCTTGGGGCTTTTATTGTGGGAGAAAAACTGGCGCTTGCCATTGTGGATACATGGCTTAATACCCCGTTTTCCAACGAGGAGAGACATAAAAGACGCATCGAAGGGATAGCTCAGATAGAAAATGAGTATTTAAAATAATCCAATGTGAATTTGGGAGGACATTTGTTATGAGCGAAGTTTTTATTTTCGATCATCCGCTTATCCAGCACAAGATATCGCTTCTGAGGGATAAGAACACGAGCAGCAAAGAGTTCCGTGAATTGACTTCCGAGATTTCCATGCTGATGGGATACGAAGTTACCAGGGATATTCCTTTGAAGGAAGTGGAGATAGAAACCCCTGTCGGAACAGCCAGGGCCAAGATAATATCCGGCAAGAAACTTGCCTTTGTACCAATTCTGAGAGCGGGTCTCGGTATGGTTGACGGAATGCTGAAGCTTGTTCCAATGGCCAGGGTAGGCCACATCGGACTTTACCGCGATCCCGAGACACTGGAGCCGGTGGAATATTACTGCAAATTACCCGATGACATAGCGAACCGGGATGTTGTGGTGCTGGATCCCATGCTTGCCACAGGCGGTTCGGCATGCGATGCGGTTAAATTCCTGAAAAAACACGGAGCCAGGAATATCAAGTTTGTATGTCTTATTGCCTCAAAAGAGGGTGTCAGACGCCTGAGCACAGAGCATCCGGATGTAGGTATTTATTGCGCAGCGGTCGATGAAAAACTCAATGACCACGGATATATAGTTCCCGGACTTGGGGATGCGGGCGACAGGCTGTTCGGAACAAAATGATTTCTGGTTAAGTGTTATATTTGCCTGATTTGTTTATTATATTTGTTTAACTGGGGGTCAATTTTATGCGTCCTTCATGGGATGATTATTTCATGAGTATTGTTGAATTGGTTAAAACCCGCTCGACTTGCTTAAGACGTCAGGTTGGCGCACTGATAGTAAAAGATAAAAGAATTTTGGCCTCAGGTTATAACGGAGCGCCGGTAGGCTGCAAACATTGTGAAAAAGTAGGATGTCTGCGTGAAAAATTAGGAATTCCCTCAGGGCAGCGTCACGAAATCTGCCGTGCGACGCATGCGGAACAGAATGCCATAGCGCAGGCTGCCTATTCGGGGGTAAGCATTAAAGACAGTACCATGTATGTCACAACTCAGCCCTGTGTATTGTGCGCCAAGCTGGCAATCAATGCGGGCATTACCAAAATAGTTTTCAAGGGAGACTATCCGGATGAGTTGGCTATGGAATTGTTGAAAGAAGCCGGGGTAAGGGTATTAAAGTATGAAGGGCCTGAAGAAAGACAGTTTCTCTGATATTGTCCTGGCTTAAGAGGTGTTGCTATGATTATAATTGAATTCCATCATCT
>ENA-OWOZ01001161-OWOZ01001161.1-bioreactor-metagenome-genome-assembly--contig:-NODE-1161-length-26142-cov-107.417418_pt1 | contig 26142 bp, 18 predicted proteins | sample MGYA00238140_ERZ651804 | MGnify/ENA primary metagenome ERZ651804 (study PRJEB26910, sample SAMN07631232) | bioreactor metagenome | isolation source: Switchgrass digestor | place: USA: Dartmouth... | reverse complement strand
TCTTATGGTAGACCGTTGGTTTGGCGTGGGTCAATTTTTGTCCGGCTTTATGGGTCAATTATACCCCGGCGGTGACAGGAAGTGCGGGAGGACGTTGAAAGATCAATATTTAATGACAAAAAATCACCGCTATTATTTTGCTATTATTTTGTGAAAAATATTAAGTATTTGTGGTAAAATAGTATATAATAAAATTCTATTTTAGTTTTTGCATATACTATTCATGCATGACAATCACAATAAGTATTGACTACTTGTAATTGTTATGTTACGATAACCTTGTAAAAGATGTTATCGATAAAGTTGATCAGTGCCCTGGTGTTCCTTGAGAGCCAGGGCCATTTTACATTAAGGGGATTGTGATGGGGGACAAGCTGTTTAAAACTTATCGTGAGCAGATAGAAATACTTAGAAGCAGGGGATTGAAAGTTGATGAAGGAGCCATAGGAGTTCTTCAAACTGAAAATTATTATAATGTTATAAATGGCTACAAAGACCTGTTTCTGGAAATTGCATCACCCGAAGAGAAATTTAAGGATGGTGCCGACTTTGATGAAATCTATGCACTTTATGAGTTTGATAGGGAACTGCGTTTTATATTTTTAAAGCAGCTTTTAAAGCTGGAGACCAATATCAAGTCTGTGATTGCATATAAATTCTCAGAGAAATATGGACATGACAATTATTTGAAACTGGGTAATTTTGATACATACAAAAACAACTCAGAGCTGCAATCTATAATGGCCGTAATTTCAACTTTGCAAAGGGCGATATCAGAACAGAGCGGGAAACATAATGCTATTACACATTATGTTACAAAATATGGCTACGTTCCTTTTTGGGTATTGGTAAGTGTCCTGACATTTGGCAATATCAGCAAATTTTATGGGATAATGAAACTTACGGATAGACAGGCTGTTGCTAAAGAATTCGGATTGCAGGAAAATATTCTTCGCAGTTATCTTAAAGCGATGTCACTATTTAGAAATATATGCGCGCATGATGAAAGATTATATAACACAAAGCTTAATGGAGTTGAAATAAAAGCAGGCCCTATACATGCTGAGTTGCAAATATGTAAAAATGCTAACGGAAAGTACCTGCAAGGAATTAATGATGTATTTTCTTTAATGATTTGTATAAAAGAATTATTGCCGCAGAATAGAACAGCTGAATTTTCTGAGATGGTCAGAATAATAGACGGACAGTTGAAAAAACTCAGTTCCAAAATCCATACTATCAACATCAATGATATTTTACATCTCATGGGATTTCCAGAGAATTGGAAAGAGGTTGAATTGTCTAAAATCCAGGAATAAAAAGTTATTAATTTAGGCCGGACGGGTGCTGTAATAGGCACTCGTTTTTTTGTCCCAAAATTGGAGGTGAACCCATATGGCAATAGACCCGGCTACCGCAAAGATACTTGCACAATTAGCCTTAAAGGCAGCTGCTGATGAGGAAGCACGGAAAAGAATCATTATGATTGCACTGATACCGGTAATATCGGTGCTTTTAATTCTGACCATGTTTGTGCATATCATTACGCATCCACTGGAATATTTGAGTACAATATTTTCCGGCAATGAGCTTGCTCAGGTAACACAGCTACATGACAGTTTTTCTCTTGACCAGACCATTGATATAAATGACACAAGCTACAGGGAAAGCACTGGCATTGATTATTCGGGAGTAACCTTTTCGGATGGAGCTATCGATGTAATATATTTCAATCAGGCTGACAAAAGATGGGCAGATAAGCCTTATGGGAAGACCGGAACCATCGGCACAAGCGGCTGTGGGCCTACATCGCTGGCAATGGTGGTTTCAAGCTTACTGGGACATTCCTCAGAGAGGATGACCGGCGATAGCAAAGGAATGTCCCCTTACCCGGTTGTTGATCCGGTTCAAATGAGCAATTGGGCATATGAAAACGGCTACCGCTGTGAGGGGAATGGTTCATACCATAGCCTGATTCCTGACGGAGCAAGGTATTTCGGATTAAAAGCGGAGGGCTGTACTGTAAATGAGCCGCAGAGAATTGTAGATGCTCTGGCGAACGGAAAACTTGTTGTTGCCATTATGGGAAAGGGCCATTTCACAAAATCCGGGCACTTTATTGTGTTAAGAGGGGTTACAGGCAAAGGCAAAATCCTTGTTGCAGATCCTATCAGCAAGAGCCGAAGCGAACAGGAGTGGGATTTATCTTTAATTTTGAATGAAGCATGCAAACAGGCGGGTTCAGGCGGGCCGTTCTGGATAATTTCGAAAGGAGAAAGCTATGAAAAAGAAGATCATTATTGAAATGTTTATCTATGTCATAGTTGTTGTAGTCGGCATTGCTTTGTTGATTACGAGCAAGCCGGAGAAGAAGCCGATAAAAGTCAACTCAGATTTTAAGGTTGGAGAGCAAAGGGGGTACAGCCGTGATTCTGTATTTGTGCAGCAACCAGAACATTAACCTTTTTGACTTTGTGGAAAAAGAGTGTGGAATACCAATCAAAAAGATGTCCGGTCTTTTCAGACTGAAACAGTTTGTAATTCATGATGTCAGGAATTTAAGCCAATTTGATTTTTTTCTCATTGACCTTAAGGCTTTAAAGGATGCTGAAAGTGAAATTGTTGAAGCAGCAACAGCCTTCAGTGCCATGTATAATGCACGCATAATCCTGTTTGCAGAAGGTCTTGACGGTAGCAGCCTATTAATATCAAAGCTAATAGATCTGGGATTTTATAATATAATCACTTCAAGCGATTACGAAGATATAAAAGAAGAAATGCTCGAATGTATTGGCCCTGATGGAAAAGATATGCGCTCAGCAATCAGAAGCAAATATTTCTCGCAGGAAGAAATCAGGCAAAAAGATAAAACTGACTTTGCATTTTTATGCAGGGACGTAAAGATAGCGGTAGTGGGCGCAGCACATAAGGTTGGGACAACCACAACGGCTTTTAATCTGGTGAATTTTCTTGTAAATAGCGGAGCTGACGCAGCTTATGTTGAAGCAAATATAAATGGTCATCTCAGTACTCTGCCAACATATTATAAGGAAATGATTGTCAGCGAGACACATGTTGAATACAACGGCGTAAAGTATTATTTCAGGGGACATTTCCCGGAGGAGAATAACTTTATTGTTATTGATTTCGGCACTTTTGCACAATGCAGTATGAAGACGCTCAAACAATGTGAATTGTTGATTTTGTGCGGTACAACAAAACCGTATGAGTTTGCTTTTGTCAGAGCGGCTCTTGCGGAACTCTGTGATATGCCTTTGTTTCTTTTGCTATCTTATACTCCCAAAAAGGTTCAAAGTGAAATGTGTAATATGCTGAAGAATAAGAACGTACAGCTGTATTTTACGGATTATTCCCCGGACCTGTTTGATGGCAAGGCAAATGCAGCAATATATGCTGAGATAGTGAAAGAGTATACACATGTGAAAGCTATCGAATAGCTAAAGAGTTTAATATTCTTCAATATCGGAAGGGTGGTTGGATTTTTGGATAAAGCAAGAGTTTTAAACCGGATATATGCCTCCAGCTTGCCAAGCAGAGCCAAAACCGTCATGTTTTATCTTGTGAATCGTTCAAGCAGGGAGCTTACCTGTTTTCCTGCCATCCCGACCATAGCAAGGGAAACAGGATTAAGTGAAAGAACTGTTCAGAGGGCGTTGAAGGAGCTTTGTGCTGAAGGATACATAGTTAAAACGCCAAGGTACAGGAAGAATGGAAGCCAGAGTTCAAATCTTTATCTTTTGGTGGTAAAAAATGATAATCAAGCTGATGATTCTGCTTTTTCGTATTTTGATAAAATTCCCATTTACCGTAACTGTCACCGGGGCGGTGACAGCTGTGTACCCCCATAGAACTATACAGAGTAACAAGGATTCGGGATATTGAAAGAAAGTATGATTTAAAGTGACAAGTAATGCTTGAGAGTAAGTAGTAAAGGCAAAGATATATTTCCAGAAAAATGAAGGATTTTTGACATTTGTGTAGAATTATAAAAGTTAGTGGCCTGCAGCCTTACGGATGGTAGAATTTTTCGAAACAAGAGGACGGCAAAAATAGATTTCATAATCCGTTTTATCGTACAGTATTTGTGATATAATTGTTCTGACGTGGTATTAAAATTTTAAATATAAAGTAAGATTACATGCTGATTTGTACAAAACTTCAGACGTATGAATCAAGTGCTATATAGTGTTTGCAAGAGGAGTCAATGGATAAAAAACTACATGAGGGACACAGGCAAAGAGTAAAAACCAGATATTTGACAGAAGGATTGGATACTTTCGAAGATCATCAGGTGCTGGAGATGCTTCTGTTCTACTGCATTCCGATGAGGGACACAAATGAGCTTGCCCACAAGATGATTAAGGAATTTGGCTCACTGGTAGGGCTGTTTGAAGCTAACCCGAAGGACATATGCAAACGGTGTGGAGTAAGTGAAAACACAGCTATTTTAGTTTCACTGATTCCTTCACTGGCAAGAAGATATTTTAAAGGAAAATGGGGAGACAAGCCTGTTCTTAACAGCTCGTCAAAGGCTGGTGAGTACGCTGTCTCTCTTTTTGCTGGCAGGACCTATGAAGCGTTTTTTGTGATATGTTTGGATGCACAGAACAGGGTTAATTATGCGGCATTGGTTCATGAGGGAACAATTAACGAGGCACCAGTTTATCCAAGGTTGATTGTCGAGACAGCACTAAGGCACCAGGCTAATAGTGTAATCCTGGCACACAATCATCCGGGAGGTAGCCTGCAGCCTTCTCATGCAGATATTGAGGTGACGAGAAAGATATCTGCGGCATTGGAACCAATTTCTATAAAAGTAATGGACCATATAATTGTGGCAGGAGAGAATTACTATAGCTTTGCTGAGAACGGAAATTAAAGTGTTTATTGTGTTTATTTATAAGACATCAGTGCATAATTCATTATGCTTAAAATAAATATCGTGAGGTGGAAAAACAATGCGTTCAGTACTGGAAACATGTATACCGAGAGAGGAATTACTAAACGGTACTTTTAATCCTGAGATATTCACGGCAGCTCTTCGTCCGGTCATATCCCACTACAGAAATGGAATGGTTTCGAATGGAAATGTATATACAGATGCTGAGTTCTTTTTTAAAGAAGCAACCTTTCCGACAGAGGGTTTGAAGAAAACTTTAAATGAAGTATTCCGCAGAATTGCGGGTGATTTAACTGCACCTGCAATTCACCGTCTTGAAACGGCATTTGGTGGTGGTAAAACCCATACACTTATAGCCGCTACTCATATAGCAGCCCGTGGCAAAGCTATCTCAGATTGTTTAATTGGAATACTTGAGGAACAGTGGATCCCAAACGAAGGAGAAGTCTATGTGGTGGGCGTTGCAGGAGATGAAATCTCTGTGCACCAACCGCGCGGTAATGAATTAATTCCGTATACTTTATGGGGTGAAATTGCTTTTCAAATAGGAGGAGAAGCATTATACCGCGAGGTGCAATCTGAAGCTGAATCCTATGCAGCACCGGGAGCATATTATCTTGATAAAGTGTTTGGAAACAAGAAGGTGTTGTTGATGCTGGATGAACTTGCCCAGTATGCGGCACGGCTTGAAGCAGCACGTCCGGATGGAGCAAGTCAATTGGGAGCTTTCCTTATGTCACTGCATGGTTATGCACGACAAAGAGCGGGTATTTCCATTTTGATAACATTGGCAGGTACTTCAGATGCTTTCTCAAAACAAACAGAACAGTTAACAAAATTGTTGAGTGCAATCAAAGGCGAAGAGATTTCCCAGGATGCAGCTATTGGTATTGGCGAACGAGCAGTCAAGGGTATTGTAAGTGTTGTTCAACGTGATGCGACAGTTGTGACACCCGTTCAGGCATCTGAAATATCAGCAGTTCTAGCAAAACGGTTATTTAGGAAAATTGATGCTGAAGCTGCAAAGGAAACTGCTGCAGAATACATGGATATGTATAGAAAGAACAGTTCTTCGCTACCGGAAGAAGCTATTAGTATCGGCTTTGAAGATAGAATGATTGCCATGTATCCTTTTCATCCAACGCTTATTGACTTTTTGAATCGGAAGCTGGCTGAAGCTGAAACTTTCCAGGGGACAAGGGGGGTACTGCGTGTTCTTGCACTTGCAGTACGTAGTATTTGGGAAAAGCGCATGGATATGCCAATGATTCATGTAGGACATATTGATATGCGCTCCAGCTATGTAGTAAATGAAATATTCGGAAGAACCGGAAGTGCAGATCTTTTGGTAGTACTGAACTCGGATGTTGGTGGTGTGGATACGGGACTCCTTCAAGCACAGGCAAGTAATGCAGAGATACTGGATCATCGGAATCCCCACCCGGATGGTGTGAAGCTTTATGAATGCACTTGGAAGGCAGTATTTCTTCATAGTTTGGTGGGACGTTCAGAAGGTTTGCATTCTAAAATTTTTGGCCTTACCGAGTCGGAAGCATTGTTTGCAGTATCAACTCCAGTGATGACACCTGCTCAAGTTCGTACTGCTTTAGAGGCAATTAACGAGAATGCACACTACCTACGGTATGAATCCGGAAAGTATTATGCACACCTCGAACCGACAATCAATAACGTTTTATCTCGCATTCGTTCAACAATCAGCATGGAGCAGATTCATGATATATTGAAAGAAACTGCTGCAAAGGTAGTTACAAGCAGCAACCTGTTCCACATTGAGCAGGATGTATCTTTACCGGAACACTTACCGGATAATAAAGAAAAACCGATTCTTGGTGTTATTTCTCTGGATGCAGGAACTATAGATGTAGAAGCAATGATAACTACCAAAGGTGCTAACCGTCCTCGTGAGCGCCAGAATTTGATTTTTCTGCTCGTTCCCAAAACGGTTAAAGTCAGGGGTTATTTTGAGCAGGCTGAATTGATGCAAATACCGGGAGGAAAGGAATACGAAGCTCAGCAGCGTATTGAATATCTGGCACAACAGGTCAAGGCCATGCGTATGCTGAATAATAGCCCTCAAGAATATGGGGTAATGCCGTCAAAGCTTCAAAATTCCGACTTCAGGGAAAGGTTTAAAAGACTTGAGAATGATATCGTGGTAGCAGTATCGGAAACCTATGACAGTCTGTATTATCCCTCTACGACAGGCACCATTATCAAAAAGGAAATCAAGTCTGCAGGAGGTGAAGGCGGAGCGCCAATTCTGCAGCGTATACAGAATTTGCTTGTGGAGGACAAGGAGTTGCTTACATCCGATTCCGGTGCGATTAAGGATTATCGTTTGCTTTCCAGCTTGTTCTTTATGAAAAGCAGCTATATATCTATGGAAGACATGAAAAAAAGTTTTTTATGCATCCGGAATTGGCCTGTGCTGGACAGCATGGCTACATTGGAGCGAATCATTCGCGGTGGAGTGGAAAAAGGTGCATGGATTGTTTACAAAATGAACAATGCTGAAGATACTTACCCTGGTGAATTTTACAATATGAATAAAGGTATCCCCATGCAGGTCAATCTATTAACAGGCGGCTATTCCATTATCACACCTCAGGGGGCCAAGCAGCGTGGCTGGATGGAAGAGAAAAAAGTGGAACCGGCTAAAATCCGCGAAGCCGTATATCAGGCAGGAATACAGGGAGCAACTACAGTGCAGGCGATTCAAAACAAGGTTAGTGAGGAACTGGTAGAGATTTCACAAGAAGAAGTGGTGGAGGCGCTTCGTGAACTGGCGGGTCATAACAAGCTCTATATTTACCAAGGGAACCCGGAGCAGACGGACAAGCCGGAACAACTCGTCAACGGCGCAGCAGCAATGTTGTATACCCCGAAGGCAGATGACGTCGTAGTGTCTCCTGCAGTTGCATCCGTCCGGGGATGGTTGACAAACACTTCTTCTGAATTTTTTCTTGAAGGTAAAAAAGGTGCAGAAAAGGTACTTCCGTTGCTTCGGAGACTGGGGAGCCTTTATAATAAGGGTGCAAAATCAACGATAAGTACATTGGATATAACAGACCTTGCACTACCCGGCGGGGCCAGCTTACGTATTACATTGAGAGACGCAAAACCTGAAACGATGAAAGCTTTGGGTGAATTTTTCGAAATCCTGGATACCGTTGCAAAACGAGGTGCGGAAACCGAAGCATATATTTGTATTCCAGATCCTGACGATACCTGTACTGTAATGAAAGAATTGAAATGAGAAAGTGAGATTCTGTTATGAAGGAAAACCGATTTAATACAAAAGGATTTGTTGTCACAGACCACATACAGGCAATTCTTAAGAATGCGCCATGGGTGCTTCGAATTACGGAACACAATGATAAAACACCTCCTGTGCTGGTCATAAAGGAACGTTGTCTGCTGGATACAGATACTTCGGGTAATGTCATGGGGAGAAATCAGGAAAAATCGATTCTGAAAGACCGAGGTTTACTTCATGGTAATGCACTCAGACGCTGTATCCCGGTGCTTAAGGAAATCCTGTCACAAATTACGGATGCAGCCGGAATTCCGTTGGAATTGCATCAGGTGTTTGGCGACAAGCAGATTGACTTTCGGGGCAATTTGCCGCTTGATGAAGAGGCTGGAGCAAAGCTGGCATTGTTGTTCAAGTTGCAGGAACGTATTACGGATATGAACCGAGTGGAACTCATTGCCTGGCGCATCCAGCGGTTCAGCCGCGAGGAAGCATCGTACTGGCTGACACGGGCAACCATGTACGGTCCTAAAGCTAATTTATGGGCGCTAGCAGGAATGCGTATAATGCTAGGAGGACAGCCAGGTGACAGCGGAATTGTTGAAATGCTGGAAAAAGTCAGGAAATAGAAATGTAAAGACTATTTTGTACTGATATATTTAGAAAAAATAGCTGGAGACTTTTTATAAAGCTATTTTGTTTAAAAATGTTTTATAGAAGGAACAAAGCTATAGGGGGTTAATATTTATGCCAGTGGGACATGGGGATATATTGCAGTTTACACGTCAAAAAGAATATATCTTCGAGAAGTTCATAGACAAGGGTGGGACGGGGAGGACTGCTCTACTTAAAGATGATATATTAGATATGTATTTTGTTTGTAAGAAATATGAGCCTTCAGCAGGTAATGATAGGGAAGATTGTTTTAAGAGATTTGTTGATGAGATTAAAATATTATATACATTATCTCATAGAAATATTGTAAGAATATTCAGTTATTTTCTGTATCCTCAAAACTACTTGGGATATATTTTAATGGAATATATTGATGGACAGAATATAGATACTTATTTAATGTGGGAAGATGACGAAACATTTGAAAAAGTATTTATTCAACTAATTGAAGGTTTTGAATATCTTGAAAAAAATAATGTACTGCATAGAGATATTAAGGAACAGAACATTTTAATAACCAAAGACGGTACTGTAAAAATTATTGATTTTGGCTTTGGGAAAAAGGTTACTGCCGAGAATAAAAATAACGCAAGTATATTGTTGAATTGGCCCGTTAGCGAATTACCTGATGAAGTAGCTGAGCGAAAATATAACCATAAAACTGACATATACTTTTTAGGTAAAATGTTTAATAAACTTCTTGAAAAAAATGGTGTAGACAATTTTAAATATCAGCATGTTATCGATTTAATGGTAAAAACCAACCCCGATAAAAGGATAAATTCATTTGCAGAAATATTAAATCTAATTTCGACCGATATATTAGGACAATTGCAGTTTACGGAAGAAGATAAAAAAGCTTACATGGATTTTGCTGATTCACTTTCGAGCATTATTGAAGCGCATAAAGTTTCAGAGCCAGTTTATGTTCAGAACATTGAAGAAATGATAGCTAGATTAGAGCATGTTATATCTGAAAGTTTACTTGAAACTTATATTCAAAACAATTCAGATTTGATAAGTTGCTTTATCAAAAGTAATTGTTCTTACTACCCTAAAAAGTATGTTGAAGTCGAAGTAGTTAAGAAGTTCTATAAAATGATAAAGGGTTTATCAAGTAATAAAAGAAAAATCGTGCAAGACAATTTATTTGCACGTCTCAGGACTATTAGTATAGATATTGACGATGAACTTCCATTCTAAGTTTATAATCTTTTATATATTTAAAGATAAGTTTTGAAATTTTTTATAACATAAGGTATAGGAGAGTAATATCATGGAAAGAAATAAATCTTTGGACACACGATTGATTGAAGCGGGATTCCCGTGCCATCAGGTCGGCGCGGAAACACAGAGGGAACGTGGAGCCAGTTCGGCACTTCCTCCACTCTATTTCCTTCATGTCTGGTGGGCCAGGCGTCCTTTGACACCCAGCCGGGCTGCCATTTTGGGTTCGCTTCTGCCTGCAGACACAGATCCCGAGTGGTTCCTGCGGCAGTTGGGGATTGAAAAGAAACAAGCGGTTATTAACGGTGAACGATGGACGCTTGTTGGCAAAAACCTGGAATTCATAGAAGTTGATGAACATGGGCGTGAATACATATCCATAAACTCTGATGTATTGAAAGCGCTTCGAAAAGAAAATGAGCGGCGTGCCAGGAATCGTGAAATCATAAAAACATTACTGAGTGCTGATGCTTCTTTTGAAAAGGATGAACTGGTTGCGCGCTGGGCGAATGAATCACGTGAACTGTCAGAAAGTACGCTTCAAATAGGGAATTATTTGGAAGTGGTTACTGTTGCGGCAGATCCTGCACATGTCAATGAACGGATCACATTTGCATCCTCGGCGAAAGTAAAGCAGATCCTGGGCAGTGAAATCCGTTGGGATGCGGAGGACCTTTATGGTTATGGACGAGCATATGAAACTCACGCAATTTTTGCACATGAGCCTATGACTATATTAGATCCGACTGCTGGAGGAGGATCAATACCCTTTGAAGCTATGCGTTTGGGGTATAATGTGATTGCGAACGATTTGAACCCGGTTGCTACAGTCATTCAACATGCAACATTGGAGTATCCGGCAAAATTTGGAGAGAGCTTGATTTCTGACATTATACGCTGGGGGAATAAACTTGTTGAATATGTTGAAAAGAAAATGGAACCGGTTACCCCTTTCTCAAGAATACCTGAAAGTGAGTATAGGCTGTTAAAGAAGCATTGTACAAAATGTCCGGAGCTAATTGAACAATTTGATAAGGAATTTGACTATACCGGCATTCTCTATGCCCGCCAGGTCACATGTCCTCATTGCGGCGGTGAAGCTCCATTGCTGAATACCTGCTGGCTTTCCAAGGAGGGAGAAAAATGGGGAGTCCGTATTGTGACCGATGGGCAAAAGACTAACGGCAAAGTGCATTTTGAAACCTATCGTATCAACGGATCCCGTGGCCCCAACGGAGAAGACCCCAACTTTGCAACGGTGGATAACGGCGTAGGGACTTGCATCCACTGCAGGCAGGCCATCTCATCGGAAGAAATCAAAGCGCAGGCTAGAGGTGAATCTGTCCATGGCACATGGAAAGACCGCCTGTACTGCGTTGTTGCCGTGCGGTATCAGCCGAAGCTGGACAAGAACGGCCGGCCGGAGCGTTACAAGAGCGGTGAAAAAGCGGGAGAAATAAAAACTGAGAAAGTGCGGTATTTCAGGCCCCCCAATCAAGCCGACCTGGAAGCCCTGGCTCTGGCAGAAAGAATGCTGGCAGAGCGCTGGGACGAATGGGATGCGAAGGGGTATATACCGACAGAAAAATTCCCTGAAGGGAATGATATGCGTCCGGTCAATTATGGAATGACGCGCTGGTGCGATATGTTCACGCCCAGGCAGCTTCTCGGCCATTTGTTCCTGGTTGAAAAGCTCAATGAAATGAAGCCGGATATTCTGCGTGAGCTTGGCGAAGAGCGCGGCCGGGCGGTGGTCACATATTTGCAGTTTGCAATAGATAAATGTTTAGATTATAACAGCAGACAAACACTATGGCATGCAGTACGAGGCGTTATTGCACATACTTTTACTAGACATGATTACTCATTTAAATGGACATTTGGGGAACTAATTATGGCTGGTGTCAACTCGGGTGTTCGTTGGGCATTGGATCAAATTATTGATGCATATAAAGGCATTGTATCAATATTACCGAAGAAAATAAACCAGCGGATTAGAATAGTTAATGGTTCAGCAGCAAACATGAATGAGGTTGATAATCAATCAATTGACTTGATTTGTATGGATCCGCCATATTATAACAACGTTCAATATGCCGAATTATCAGACTACTTTTATGTTTGGCAAAAAAGAACATTGCACGATTTATTTACAGAAGTTTTTAATCGTAGATTAACGAATAAGCAAGATGAAGCTGTTGCAAATCCTGCAAGAGATGGTTCTCCTAAAAGAGCAGGAGAAGTATATGAAAGTCTTATGGGAGAAATCTTCCTTGAATGCAGACGGGTTCTAAAAAATGATGGTATTATGACAATTATGTTTACACACAAGTCACAGAATGCATGGGAAGCATTAACCCGTTCAATTATCGACAGCGGATTTGAGATCACGGCTTGCATGCCTGTCGAATCTGAATCAAAAGTTGATATCCATCATAAAGACATGGCTGCCGCAGCCAGCTCAATTTTCCTTACCTGCCGCAAAAGGCTCGACCGGGACGGCAGGATGCCATCCATCTGGTCAGGCTTTGGCAGCACGGGGGTGTTGCAGCAAATCCGGGAAGCTGTCCGGGAAGGGCTGAAAGAATTTGAGGTTCTTAAACTCAATCCTGTGGATGAAATGGTAGCCAGCTATGGTAGGGCTTTGCGAGTTCTGTCAGAAAACTGGCCTGTTATGGATGGAGACGAGCAGGTAAGTCCGACTCAAGCTATGACCGAAGCCAGTGCGGTTGTGGCTCAATTCCAGATCCGCCGGTTGACGCAGGGACGCCTGAGCGTAGAGGATTTGAATGCGGAAGCTGCCATGGCGCTGACGTTGTTTGGCATTTATGGCATGAATGAAATCGCCTACAGTGAAGCACTTAATCTTTCCAAATCCCTGAATATCCGTTTGGAGCACAAACCTGCAGGATACCAGGTCCAGGACCGCATGATTGGGATCAACGATGAGCGAGGTGCAGCCAGGTCCGGACGGAATGAAGGACGGACAGGTTATTTTGCGCCTCTGGTAAAAAAAGGCTCAAAACTGCGCCTTGCACATGCTGATGAGAGGGCGCCTGAACGCTTGTTAAACCCGCAAACTGAGTGGGATATCCTGCAAGGCGTCCTGATGGCGTACGAAGAGGGCCAGGAGCCGGTTGCCCGGGCTTATATGCAGAAACATGCGGCAAATAAAGAAGCGGTTATTCTGGATTTGCTGAATGTATGGGCTAACAAATGCGGCGACGAGTTCATGCAGCGCAAGGCAGAGCGTATTTTGTTCGGCTTCAAGAGATAACATACTTAAAAAGGTGATAAAATCGCAATTTTCAGTATTGTCCATGTGCCTGTTTGCTAAAGCAAACATATGGCACGGCTATTTAAATCCATTATACTCCGAGGTAAAAAAGCGCAATTCATTTGCGGGTTTATTACCTCGGTTAGTATAACACATTCGGGGTGACATGAAGTGGGGTTAGTTCAAGCAGAAGGACTACGATCAGTAGAGTGGGAGCTGTCATATAAAACATCCATGGTCAAAGCGGATGGGAGTGCGCTGGATATTCTCAAGGAGTTCTATATTCCTGCCCTCTCGTTATCTACGAAGTACGACAGGGTGGCAGGATACTTCCGTTCGTCTTCTTTGGCCGCAGCATCTCAGGGCTTTTCCGCCTTTGTCGGCCGGAGTGGGAAGATGCGGCTGATTGTAGGGGCGGATTTGGACCCACAGGATGTTGCAGCCATCCTGCGGGGAGACCAGAAGCGGATGGAAAACCGATTGATGCAGGAACTTCAACAGCCGGAAAGCTGGCCGGAATCAGTCCGAAATGGAGTAACACTGCTTTCATGGATGATAGCACATGGGTATCTGGATGTGAAGGTGGCATTCCGCGTACACCGCCAGACAGGTGAAGCGCTTTCCTTTGAAGATGTATCTGACGGATATGTTCATGAAAAATGGTTTATTCTTACGGACGAACATGGCAACAGGCTATATGGAAGCGGATCTTTAAATGAATCAAAGACTGCATTGGATTTAAATGCGGAGAACATAGACATCCATTGCGACTGGTGGGGCGAACGTGAAAAACGGCGTGTGGAACAGAGTGCCTTTGCATTTGAACAGCTTTGGCAGAATCGTGTCCCTCATATGCCTGTAATTTCTCTTCCCGATGCTGTCCGCCAGCGATTGATCCGTTTCAGTGAGGGCATTTTATATCCTGTGGAAATTGACGGCAGCACCGCGGCCAAACCGGTCATTTTTCCGCCCTCTGTCATGGAAAGGCTTCGTTTTGCCATTCTAAAGGATGCTCCCCAAATGCCCGGCGGTAGATATGTAGGAATGTACACTGCTCCTGTCGAACCATGGCCGCATCAGGAGATTGTCATCCGGAGGCTGGTTGAAACCTGGCCTTATTCCTATATGCTTTGCGATGAAGTGGGCCTTGGGAAAACCATTGAAGCCGGTTTGGCGATTCGCTCCCTTGTGCTGTCAGGTTTGGCAAAGCGTGTCCTGATAGCTGCTCCTGCAAGCCTGACGCAGCAGTGGCATCGGGAAATGGCAGCGAAGGCATTGCTTCCATTTGCTCGAGCAGTAACAACTCCTGAAGATAAGCATGTATATATCCATCCAAGGAAACATGGCGAACAGGCCGAAAATCTGTATGAACCCGATTTAACAATCGTATCAACGGGGCTTTTTTCCAGAGAAGAACGTAGAAGGCAGCTAAGGTATGCACAAGGGTATGACATCGTTTTAATTGACGAAGCGCACTATGCACGTCGAAAAAATCCGAATCTGGGTAGTGACAAAGAACCGGAATACGGGTATTTATATAAAGCTATTCAAAATGAAATACGCTGCAATACGAAAAGCCTTTGGTTGGCAACCGCAACGCCGATGCAGATACATCCAATTGAAGTATACGATCTGCTATCCTTGACACAAAGAGTTGGTGCTTTTCAAAATGATCCAACCTTGACATTGAAATACTTTTCACTCTTAGGCAAGCTCAGGGATGGCGCTTCCCTCAGAAAAGATGAATGGAATCTATTCCGCAATAATATGAAACGGCTTCCTTATGAAGACATGTTTTTCTATACATTTCTTTCAGAGAATACAATTGATGGTCAAAACCGCTGGACCATGGAAGATTTTCTAAAACGGAATAGAGATCCCAACAATCCTGTTGACAGAAGGCATATGCAGCGGCCACTTTTCCTCGCATCACCTCTTTCCCGAGTTATGCTCCGGCATACCCGAAAATTGCTTGAAGAATACAGGGTCAGAGGAGAACTATCGCAAAAACTGGCATTCCGCCAAATTCAGCCGCTTGAAAGAATAGAGTTTACAAGTGAAGAAAGGAAATGCTATGACCAATTGGAAGCCTACTGCAACGGATTGGCCAAACAGGTCTCGGCAAACAGCGATTCTTCATCACGCCAAATGATGAGCTTTTTACTCAGCTTTCTTAGACTTCGTTTTGCCTCGAGCTTTTATGCATTGCTTGAGACGCTGAAACGGCGCCTCGTGCGTGTGGAATATACTCTAAAATTTCATCAAAACTGCGATATAGAAACTGATGCAGAAATCAATGGATATATAAATCAGCCGGATGCATTTTATGATGATATAGATGATGAGGATGTGGCTAAATCCGCTACAGTGGCTTTGCTGAAAAACCGCAGTGAAGCCGACCTACTTTGGGAGAAACAGCAACTGGAAGCTATGATTGCAGATATTGAACGTTTGCCAGGAAGGCCATCCAAAATGACTAAATTGCTTGAGATTTTGGATAAGAGAGAAATTCGGGGAACAGGACGTTTTAAACAGACAGTTGTATTCACTCGATTCTTAGATACACTGCACGACATTCTTAAGCATTTGCAAACAGTCAAGCCTGAAGCACGTATAGGAATCTATTCGGGACAGGAAGCCAAAGCTTATAATCATAGGGAAGAAAGGCTGGTTGATGTTGATCACGAAGATGTAAAAGCATTATTTTTACGTGGTGATCTTGACATTTTATTATGTACCGACGCGGCGGCAGAAGGGTTGAACCTACAGACGGCAGATACCCTTATCAACTATGATCTTGGCTGGAACCCGATGAAGATTGAACAGCGTATTGGCCGTATCGACCGTATAGGACAGAAACATGACATTATTTATGTTTATAACTTTTGCTACCTGGGAAGTACGGAAGAAATCGTATATGGCCGGCTTCTTGAGCGTCTTGAGCAGGCAAATCTCATAGTTGGCTCTCAACAGGTTTCTCTTTTACCTGTTCAACCGGAGGAATTCCGTGAACTGGAGGATGGCAGTCTGGATTTCGAAGAGCTGTTTGCCCGGGCAAAAGATCGTATTCAGCAGCAACAGCGCACAGCAGCAGGTATGGAATTAACAGCACAGGAACAGTACCAGACATACAAACGTATGATAGAACAAATGAGATCCGAGGAAAGGCCTGTTACACTTGCGGATATCTGGGAATCAATTGTTACTTCTGATCATTTAAAGGCATTGGGGTGTAAATTGATTTCCGATGGTTCGGATAATACTTATATGTTAAACAACATTAACGGCATTATGAATGGTACTTGCATCACAATTGACCGGAAAGCCTATGAGGAATCGGTAAAGAGCGGCAGGGACAGAAAGCATTTTGCAACCTATGGTGATCCCTGCTTCCACTTGCTCCTTGAATACTTTAATGCAGACAGTTTACCACCCTGCATTCGTCAGGTAAAAATGCCGTTGCCGGGTGTTAAGGAGGCTGAAATAGTAGTGTATGTTGCAGCCATACGAAATAATGGAATTCCGTCTGTCGCTTTAATCAAAGGAATGAAAGATATTCAGCACATTCAACTTGATGAAGCACGGGAACTGACTGATGCGGAAATCGATAGCATTAGGCCTGAAATACAGAAGCTGATACAATCTGAAATTCAGCTGATATCCAGTGTGGAAAGGACTGAAAAAGAAAACCGGGATGCTGCTGACTTGCATTTGAGATTTGTGAAACAGGTCAGTGCAAACTTGCTGCGTGACGGAAGGTTTGTAATTAAGGAAGACCGCTTCTGGCCATTTATTGATGAATTGGAAAGACGGTATGTTGGAAGGGAGATCATCGAGACATCAATACTATCATCTTCTTTCAAACTAAGGGAGGCTATGCTGTTATTTGATGTATCAATACCACAAATGGGTGATAGAGCTTTTGTCCGGACGACACCACTACTTCGGGAACTGGCTTTTTCCGAAGCGCGCAGGACGGCAGAAAGTTTGCATGTGAAGAAATCGGAGCTTACACTGGAAGCGGTTGTGAATCGATTGGATAGAAGGGGATAGAAATATTCCATTATGTTAATCTATTGTATGGTATCGAAGGTTTATTCATGCCTGAATCCTACAAATATAGTTGTATACGGATGGTGAGGTCATGTTACCGTTAAACTGGTTGAATATACGGAGCTACAACAATTCACAGAATAATGCTTTTGAGGAACTGGTGTGCCAACTTGCTCGAGAAGAAAAGATTCAAAATAAGGTATCCTTTATTAGGGTAGGTGCGCCCGATGGGGGAGTTGAAGCTTATTGTATATTAAAAAACGGAGATGAATATGGTTGGCAAGCTAAATATTTTGATTCAATGGGAGATTCCCAATGGAATCAGCTTGAAAAATCATTTAAAACTGCACTCGAAAAGCATCCTCGGCTTGTAAAGTATTATATTTGCATTCCCCTGGACAGACAGGATCCAAGAATAGATGACCAGAAATGGTTTATGGATAAATGGAACGAGAAAGTTGAAGAATGGACAAACTTCGCATTGGAACATGGAAGAAATATTGAGTTTGAATTCTGGGGGAGTTCCGAACTGATAGCAAGGTTATCCCAAGAGAAACATGCAGGAAGAACATATTTCTGGTTTAACAAAGAGCAATTCTCTCAACAATGGTTTTCTGAAAGATTGAACAGAAGTATTGACTGTTTGGGGAATAGATATACTCCTGAATTGAATTTTGAACTTGATATTTTAAAAGTATTTGATGGAATTGCCAGAGACGATGGATTTAAGAAACAATTCGACAATGTATACGATGAACTTCTAAAAAAAGCATCAAAAGCTTTAAATATGATTAGTGAAAAGGGTGCGGATGAAATCAAGAGAAAAATATCAAAGGAAATTGATAATTTGGTCCAGTGTTATAAAAGTATTCCGTTTAATGAAATGAATGAGATCCGTTATGATGAAATTGAAAAGATTTGTAATTCTATTGAAAAAAAGATTTATGATTGTATCAATTATTTTTACAAGCTAAGGGATGAGAATAGTAAAGAGAATGATGGGAAAGCAGATTCTTATTCTGGAGAAAGCACTAAATTCAGCTCAGAAATACATTACTTAAGAGACTTTCGGTATTCATTGAACGCTTTTCAGGATTTTATTAGTAGTAGCACAGCAATACTTGCTAATACCCCGGTCATGATTCTGAGGGGTGAGGCAGGCATAGGAAAATCTCACCTGCTTGCTGATATTGCAAAAAGAAGAATTCTAGATGGCAAACCAAGTATTTTACTGTTAGGGCAGCATTTCACTAATGACGAGAATCCCTGGACTCAGATATTAAAGAACCAACTTAGACTTGATATGAATGAAGATGAGTTTTTGGGCGCGCTTGATGCAAAAGCTCAATCAATTGGCTCTAGAGTGCTGGTTATTATTGATGCTATAAATGAGGGGCGCGGAAGGTTTTTCTGGAAAGATCATATTAAGGGATTTATTAGAGCTTTTGAGAAATATAAATGGGTGGGATTAGTCTTAAGCATAAGAACTTCGTACGAAGAGATTATTGTTCCAAGGAATATGATTACAGAAGATATAGCTGTAAGAGTTACACATTATGGCTTTGCAGATGTAGAATATGAAGCTGCAAAGTTGTTTTTTGACAGTTATAAGATACAACAACCTAATGTTCCATTGCTTCATCCAGAGTTTCAAAACCCATTGTTTTTAAAATTGTTTTGTGAGGGTTTAAACAAGGCAGGATTAACAACAATACCTGATGGGTTCGAGGGTATTACAAAGATAATTGACTTCTTTATAACCGGCATAAATGATAGATTAAGTGAGCCATCAAGGTTCGATTACTCAAAAAAGTTTAATCTTGTTAAAAAGGCTATATCTGCAATATTAGCTAAGAGAATGGAGTCTAGAAGTCAGTATATTACATATGATGACGCATATAGAATTGTAAGTGCTGAAGTTAGGGATTATACAAATAACTGGAAAAGCTTCTTAAATGAATTAATTAATGAAGGCGTATTAACACAGAATGTATTCTGGATGGATAAGAGTAACTATGTTGATGTAGTTTATTTTGCTTATGAAAGGTTCGATGACCATCTTACGACTTCCTACTTACTTGATAAATATCTTGATAATGAAAATCCAGTGAATTCTTTTAAAGAAGGACAAGCTCTTTACGAGTATGTAAAGGATGAAATGACTTGCCAGATGAATAAAGGAATAATTGAGGCTCTTTCTATACAATTGCCAGAAAAAGTTAACAAAGAGCTTTATGAGATAGCACCTTTTTGCAAATCTTTTTATCCTGTAATTGAAGCATTTGTTGAAAGTCTATTATGGAGAAAGGTTGACACTATTAATGACAAAACAATTTTATATATAAATCAGGAAGTGATAAAACTCGAAGGAACAAGAAAAATGTTCTGGGATACAATTCTTCAGGTTGCATCCAATCCGAAGCACTATTTTAACGGTGATAGAATACACAGACATCTTATGCAATATAAACTTGCAGATAGAGATGCATGGTGGACTATATACATCAATCAGAATTTTGTTGAGCAGTCAGCTATAAAAAGACTTATAGACTGGGCTTGGACTACAGAGGATAGGAGTTATATTTCTGATGAATCGATAAGGTTATCAGCTATAACAATTTCCTGGTTTCTTACCAGTTCAAACAGATACTTGAGAGATTCTGCCACCAAGGCATTGGTCTGTTTACTTGAAAATAGGATTAAAGTACTTATTAAAGTGTTGAAAGCATTTGAGAAAGTGAATGATCCTTATGTGTACGAAAGGCTTTATGCAGTTGCATATGGATGTGCTTTAAGAACGGAGTGTAAACAGGATCTTAAAGAATTAAGCATGTATGTTTACAAGACAATCTTTAGAAAGATAAATGTTTATCCTCATATACTCTTGAGAGATTATGCAAGAGGTATCATTGAGTATTCTCTTAGCATAGGGTTGGATATAAATGTGAACGTGAAAAGGATCAGGCCACCTTATAAGAGTTTATGGATTAAAGAACTTCCAACGAACCAAGAGATTGATAAATTTAAATATGATTATAAATCAGAAGATTTCAAAGATAACTATTGGAGTGTTAATACCATACTTTCCTCAATGACAACTGAATATGGCAGAGGTATTGGTGGTTACGGTGACTTTGGTAGATATGTATTTCAAAGTGCAGTTGCTTCTTGGAAAGATTTTGACCCGCAGTTATTAAGTAATGCAGCCGTAAAAAGGATATTTGAATTAGGATATGATGCTGAAAAACATGGCTATTTTGACAGGCATTATAGCCGATATGGCAATGGACGATCTGGCCATAAAGCAGAACGTATAGGGAAAAAATATCAGTGGATTGCTTTTCATGAAATATTGGCAAAATTAGCAGATAATTTTCCAATGTATGATATGTATTACTTTAAAAAAGAAAAGAGGCAGAAGTATGAAGGGCCTTGGGAACCAGGTATTAGGGATATAGACCCAACTATTATTATAAAGAAAACCGGCAAAGACAAATATAACAACTCACAAATTCGATGGTGGTTAAAAGAAACATATAATCGGTGGGAATTAGATAATGATTCTTGGGTGTATGACAATATAGGGCTGCCTGATTTTGCTAAGATAATTCTTGTTAATGATCTACAAAATGTGGAATGGTTTTCTCTGCACAGCTATCCTCAATGGTCTGAACCGGAGAAGTTAGGTGAAGATGAATGGGATAACCCACGCAAAGATTTAAGATATTATATAAAAAGTTATCTCGTGCCAAAGAATCAGTTAAAAAAAGTTTTTAATGTAGCTTGTAAAACCAGACAAGGGTTCAATGATTGGAATTTTGATATGAGAAACTGGAGTAATATATTCTACAGGGAATACTATTGGTCACCAAGCTGTGTATTTATGGAAAATCCTTATTATGGATATAAAGCCTGGCAATCTGTGTACAATTCTAAAGGAAACTATATAGGTAGGGTTGCAATAACTTCACAGCGATACACATGGTCAGAAGAATATGATTGCTCTAAAGAAGACACTATCAGTTTTCTCATACCCAATAAAATAATATTTGAAGGTATGAAAATGAAGTACTCAAAAGAGGAGGGTAAATTACTTAATGATCAAAATCAATTAATATGTTTTGATCCTTCAGTCTATAATGAGAGTCCATCAAGCCTTTTGATAAGGAAAGATGAGTTTCTTGACTTCTTAGGTAAGAATGATTTAAGTGTTGTATGGAAGGTTATTGGTGAAAAAATGATTATCGGAGGCAGGAACGATAATCATAAGCGACTTACTGTGTTTGGAGCGTATTACTATAATGGAGAAAGAATGGTTGGAAATGTTAATTCAATAAAAGAATGATTAAGGTCAGTTATTACTATGAACAATCTATAGAGGGATATTTTATTTGGATGCAGCGATTGATTTTGAGCAAGATGGATAAAGAATTATAAAACACTATCGATATGAAGAACCACTTCTGGTATGTTAACACAATTTATTCCAGCAATAAAAAGGGGGCGTTATACTTAAAATGTCCGATTACATCCTAACCTATACAAAAACAAAATTTTACCCATTGCAGCCTATTGCTGCGGATATCAAAATAGAGGATATCGCTCATTCGTTGTCCTTGATGACCAGAGCCAACGGCCATTTTAAACACTTCTATTCTGTCGCTCAACATGCAATAAATTGCTATAAGGAGGCCAAAATTCGTGGCTATTCCGAAAGGGTACAGCTTGGCTGTCTTCTACATGACGCAAGCGGAAGCTATATTTCTGATTTGACAAGGCCGGTGAAAGGGCAGCTGACAGAGTATTTCGCCATTGAGGAAAGACTTCAAAGAATAATATATGAGAAATTTGGGTTGGGTGATTTGTCGGAGGAGGAACTGCTCCAGATCAGGGATGTGGATGATGTGCTTCTTTATCATGAATTTATTGCACTGATGGGTGTTCCTCCGGTATTGAGCCTTCCTCCAAAAATATTTATGGAGCATGATTTCTCCCAAAGAGATTTTGTCAATGTGGAAAGTGAATTTATCTACATATTTAACCGGCTTACCAAGGGCAAAAAAGGCTTTAGCAGCGTTGGAACTGACGGGTGCAGAGCAGGCTGGGTGGCTGTAAATATCACCGATGATGGATTTGAAGCGGAACTTTACAAAAGTATCAAAGAAATTTGCTCCAAATACAGTGATAGCGACAGTATCCTTGTCGATATGCCCATCGGACTTCCGGAAAGTATAAATGAAATAAGGCCTGATGCGGAGGCACGAAGGATTATCTCAGGCAGATCGTCCTGTATCTTTAACACGCCTTGCAGACAAGCTGTATATACCGAGGATTACTTTGAGGCCAGCGAAATCAATAAACAGGTTTTAGGCAAGGGTCTCAGCAAACAGTCCTTTGCAATATGCAATAATATAAGAGAGATTGATGAACTGCTGGAAAAATTCCCTGAGTACAAGGATAAAATAAAGGAGAGCCATCCTGAAATATGCTTTGCTATGCTGTATTCCAAAGGACCGTATATTGACCCTATTTATGAAAGCAAACACACAGAAGATGGCCAATACATCCGGGTGAGGTTGCTGGAACAATATTATGATTATACCTCTGAATTTATAGATTACATATCGGAACACCCAAAACTTGGCAAAATAAAGGAAGACTGTATTGATGCGCTTTGCCTGGCGGTAACGGGTATGTTGGGATTGAAAAACGGTTTCAGGTCTATACCGGAGAAACCAGCACTGGATAGTCGGGGACTGGCGATGCAGATGGTTTATGCAGAAAAATCAGACGAATAAAATGTTTTGCAAACAGCTGTAAAGATTCTAAAATTTGAGGTATACATATGGCAAAAAGTTCAAACCAAAAACTGAAAATACTTTACCTTATGAAAATCCTTCTTGAGAAGACCGACGAAGAGAACACTATAACCCTCAATCAGATGATTGCAGAGCTTGAGCGCTATGGTATTACAGCTGAGCGTAAATCCATCTATGACGATATCGAAGCCCTGCGCCGGTATGGCATTGACATTGCCACCCGGAAAACAAAAACTACTAACTATTTTGTGGCAAACCGGCTTTTTGAACTGCCGGAGCTAAAGCTCCTGGTTGATATCGTCCAGTCATCAAAATTCATTACTCATAAAAAGAGTAACGACCTGATAAAGAAAATTGAAAGCCTCACAAGCATACATCAGGCCAAAAAGCTTCATAGACAGGTATACGTTGCCAATAGAGTCAAGACCATGAATGAACTCATTTACTGCAATGTTGATACCCTGCATACTGCAATATCTGAAAATTGCCAGATATCCTTTAAATATTTTGAGTATAACATTGAAAAAAAGAAACAATTCCGGAATTCCGGGCAAGCCTATATTGTGAGTCCTTATGCACTTTCTTGGGTGGATGAAAACTACTATTTAATCTCTCATTACCCCAAGAATCCGGATCTGACATATTTCAGAGTTGACAGGATGACCGAAATAAAGCTCCTGAAAGAACCTCGCCGGGATTTGTCGGAAATAATTGGTGAAAAAAGCCTGGATATCGCCGAGTATTCGAAAAAGGTATTCAATATGTTCGGAGGCGAGGAAGAAACGGTGAAACTTCAGTTTGACAATTCCCTTGTGAATGTTGTGATTGACCGCTTTGGTAAGGATATATCCTTAGAGAAAGCCGATGAAAACCATTTTAATGTGAGAATCAATGTGGCCGTGAGCTCTACTTTCCTGGCCTGGGTGTTCCAGTTTGGGAATAAGGTGAAGATATTGTCGCCGGATGGAGTTATAGAAAAATACAGGGAGATGCTGCAAAGTGGTCTGGAAAATCATATTATTTAACTATCCGTTTTAATGTACACATTGTGTGATAAAATAGTTAGATGAAGATACAATTATTTGGAAATTCCGAATAGTGCGTAATGAAATGAATGGAAGGGTATATAAGTATGGCTTTGAAGAAAACGCCGCCAAGAGAGAAGCGGTTACAAATGGCGAAAGCCTGGATACCAACATATACAGGTAAAAATATTGTAAAAGGATATAAAAAGCACTTTGCACTTTCGCCCCTTGCTGCTGTGGCGGACTTGCAGTTAATGGGGTATGAATTCACTCCTGAATATATTGAGCAACTGAAAAGAGATGAAGTAAACAGGAGTAATGCAAAAAGAAAGCTAAAAGAAGAATTGCTTGAACGCATTGAGTATGATGAGTTTGAAGGTTTTTGCTGCTTTTTAAAAGATGAATGTAAAAATGTGCCGCTTCAAAAAACGAGAAAATTCAAAAATCATGAATTTGTAGGTGGGAAGTTATTACAGACCAATAAGAAGTTTTCACAGCTTAAGGAGAAGCAAAAATCCTTAATTGCAGAATGGTTTTATATTGAATGTGATAATTTCTATAAAAGTAACAATAAATTTCCATCATCCAAGAGCGAAACTGAAGCTATCCTTGATTTGGTTTATGAAAGAATACAAGAACGTGACATATGGATTCCTTTTGGAGAGATCAAACAGTATTTTGCAAAATGGAAAACTAAGATTGAGAAGAGGGTATTAAAGCAGCTTGAAAATATGTGAGCAGATTTTTTTGGCTTTGACCGAAATATTGGGGCTAAAAAATGGATTCAGATCTATTCCTGAAAAGCCATTGAAGGACAGCCGGGGAATCCCGATGCAGATGGTTTATGTAGAAATATAATATTATGAATAAAATATGACCTTATAGTAAATAATAACATGTACAATAAGATTGTTTTTATTTAGATAACTTCCCTGTATGTTTATTATAGGGGGTTGAGAAATGGACTATAAGGCTATTGGGCAAAGAATAAAACAAGAACGAAATAAAATGGGACTCACGCAATTTCAGCTTGCTGAAAAGGTTGATATTTCACCACAGTATGAGGGAAAGATAGAACGGGGAGAAAAACAATTTTCATTTGAGACTATTGCAAAACTGTCTGTTGCATTAAATACTTCATTGGATTATCTTGCATTCGGTCATAAAAATAGTACTCAAAGTCCTGAGAGACTGGAATTGGAGATATTGGTCAACAAATTGTCTGAAGCGCAAATAAGTCTATTAAATGACATCATTAGGGCCATGCTGGTGCACAAAAACAGAATGTAAAAATAAGGGGTAGAATACTATATTACGGTTAATCTACCCTAAAATTATATACATAATATGCACTATTAGTAATAATACATATTTACTATATGGGAATATTGATATAAAATATAAAGTATGCAAATGCTAATACCTGTAAAAATGTGATTGTGATGTTTGTGCTGAGTAAAGAGAATACTGTAAAAGAGATAGAGGTAAAAAGATGGGGTATCTTTATAAGATGAGAAATGCTTTATATAAATATACTCCTATTTGTGTAGGAGTTTGGGGGTTAATGATAAGTTCTGCTGCTTGCTTTATTGTTTTCGCTATCTCAAAATGTCAGTAAGCTGACGGTATTGCCAGTCCAGAGATTGATGGATATAATGTCCATATCATAATCATAAAGAAAGGAAAGCGCTTCTGTTTTGATGTACCTTTGTTCGCTGCAAGGGTACCAGAAGCGCCAACCACGATATAGTATGATTATTCTATCAGATTATGAACTGATTGAAAAGAGCAAGACCGGTGTTTTTTGTCAGGAATCTGGAGCAGGTATCCTGCCCGTGCTGTGGCGGGCAGCTTTACGTGATTGGCAGCCG
>ENA-OWOZ01001156-OWOZ01001156.1-bioreactor-metagenome-genome-assembly--contig:-NODE-1156-length-26264-cov-4.652003_pt1 | contig 26264 bp, 21 predicted proteins | sample MGYA00238140_ERZ651804 | MGnify/ENA primary metagenome ERZ651804 (study PRJEB26910, sample SAMN07631232) | bioreactor metagenome | isolation source: Switchgrass digestor | place: USA: Dartmouth... | reverse complement strand
ACGTACTACAATTAGAACATGCCTTCCTTTGATAACTGTATCAGTTTTTGGTATTTCTACTCCGCCCATTATTAAATATTTCTCTTTTTTGGCATATTCCAGTGTGTTATCTATAAACTTGTCTAGGGATTTCTCAATATTTTTTTTAGCATCTTGCATTAGAACCTTTACCTTGTCAGACGTAAGGAATTCACCTTTTGCCATTAACCTGTCATCAATATAGATTTCTCCATTGTCTGCAATTGTAACTTTTGAGCCTTCATTGCATGACATGATTTGTTCTCCCACATTGTCAATTATGGGAATATTTGCATCCAAAATAATACTGGGCCCCGGATTTGGGTAGCGGCCAGTTATGGATTTTGCAGCATTTATTACAGCTTTGACTTTACTGCTAGTTAAGCCTAATGCTCCAACTTCATCAATATCTTCGTGGTTTATTATTGCAATGTCACCGGGTTCAAGCCGCTTAATAAGGTTTTTAGTTTTTTTATCTATTTTTGCAGTGCCTGTTATAGTCATTTGTTACACCTCAAAATATGAGACTCTTTTGCTTTGAATATAATTTAACACAACTGCTTAACAATCTCAACTTACGCCCATTCTGCAATTTTATTGCAACTGCTGATTTAGATTGATATAATAGCGTATATAATTAATAGTACGTAAATTAATCTAAAATGCTCAAATTTAATTCAAATGGTGTGATACATATGAAAAAAACCATTGCTTTATTTACAATAATTGCAATAACTATCTTCATTATACCCAGTTACGGATATTCTGCCCAGTTTTCACAAAAAAAAGCGATAATGATAATTGTAGATAATGTGAATTATGATGACTTAATAAACTATGGTCAAAAAAACATAAAGTACCTATTGGAAAATGGCTCCCTTGGCCTTATGAACACAAATTCTGGTGGTGCTTTTTCAAGCGCTAATGCTTATGCAACCATTGGTGCAGGAACCTATGCCATAAGTTCAATAGTTGGAACTTATGCTGGAGGATATGACGATTTATATTATCATGAAAAAATACATGAGGTTTACAAAAGAAATACCGGTAGAGAGATGGCAGAGGAAAATATAGCCAATATAGACATATTAGGTCTGAAACTTCAAAATCAGCGCTTAAATCGTCCTGTTAAAGTTGGCCTTTTAGGTTCACTTCTTAATGAAAATGGGTATAAGACTGCAATACTTGGAAATGAAGCCACTAGCTTAGACGACATTAGTGTAAGTGCTTCATTAATTTCAATGAACAGTGAAGGCATAACGAACTATGGAAAAGTTGATAGCAGCCTTTTAACTAGGGATTTCATGAGCCCTTTCGGTTTGAAAACAAATTACGATGAGTTGTTTAAAGCCTTTGAAGAAGTAAAGGACAAGGCAGATTTCATCGTTATTCAGACCGGAGACACATACAGATTAAACAGGTATATGAGCATTTCAGATGAGAGGCTTGGACAAGTTAAAGCGGATATTTTTAAAGAAATTGATACACTTGTAGGAAAAATCATCGAAAATGGCCATAAAGATATGCTGATTATGTTGGTAGTTCCGTTTCCTTCCAGCGCGGATATTGCAAATGGCAAAAGACTAACCCCTGTAATAGTCTTTGACAATTTATTTTCCAAAGGGGTATTGACCTCCGCCACTACCAAGAGAGATGGGATTATTACTAATACTGACCTAGCAGCCCATATCCTTGCTTATTTTGATATCGCTAAACCGTCCATAGCAACAGGCCATAAGATTGTTTCAAAGAGTGCTGATGAGCCACTGGAATATCTAAAGAACCTAAGTGAAGTTTCCGCTTTTAATTACCAATCTAGGGCAGTTGTTGTTAAGACTTATATTGGTTTTATCATTGTGGTTTTGTTGCTGGCTTTTGTATTTATGATATATTTCAAGGCTTATGTTGCATGGATAAAACCTTTGCTGATTGCTGTGCTCCTGGTGCCAACCGCTTTACTGATTCTGCCTTTATTTAATCCGTGGGATACTGTCAGGTTTACAATCAGCTTAATTTCGACTGTAGTGATATTAAGCTTAGGCATTTATTACTCATTTAAAGACAATTTAAAGATATTTGCATCAACCTGTTTACTATCTACAGGAATTATACTAGTGGATACATATTTAGACAATCCGTTAATGAGGGTCTCAATTCTAGGTTATGACCCTATCATAGGAGCTAGGTTTTATGGCATCGGCAACGAATACATGGGTTTTTTACTCGGTACAACCCTTGTCGGGACAGCTTCTTTGATAGATGCATATAGAGATAAGGCAAGGGTATTGAAGGCTGTCAGTATAGTTTTATATGGGGTTATCCTCATAACTTTGATGCTGCCTACCCTTGGCACCAACGTAGGGGGGACCATGGCAGCATTCATAGGTTTGGGTACAGCAACGCTGCTGCACTTGAAACGTAAAATAACCAAAAAAGATTTTGTCATTTTGGCATGCCTTCTATTGATATTTTTGCTTGTACTTTTTGTTTATGATAGCATGCAGCCATCAGAAGACCAATCTCATATAGGACAAACCGGTTCCCTTATCAAACAAAACAGCCTGTTTGCCCTCTTTCAAATATTTGGAAGGAAACTTGCGACAAATTATCGACTTATAGGGCAGTCCAAATGGACATTAGTTCTTATTGCTACGATAGTAACACTGGGTATACTTTTCCGCTGGCCAGTGGGAATATTAAAGGAGATTTTCCGTAAGCACAATCATCTTTATTTCGGATTTATTTCCGGTATAATAGGGACAATAGCGGCTTTTATTTTTAATGATTCTGGTGTGGTTGCAGCTGCCATGTTTATGGTGCCAATTACAATCTCTTTGATATTGATGTGCATTGATGAGGACTTAAAAACAAATTCATACGCTAAGGAAAATTCTAATTATAAAAAGTAGATAAGCATTGGAGGTAAAAATGAGTAAGGATATTGTAAAACCATCAACACTGCCAGGCTTTATGGAATTACTGCCTAAAGATCAGATTCTTTTTAATAAAATCCTAGATACAATCCGCAAAACTTATGAAGAATTTGGCTTTATTCCCCTTGACACTCCGCTCATTGAAAAGTCGGAAGTATTACTTGCAAAAGGAGGAGGAGAAACGGAAAAGCAGATTTACCGTTTCACTAAAGGTGATACGGATATGGCCCTAAGGTTTGACCTTACGGTGCCATTGGCAAGGTATGTGGCCCAGCACTTCTCTGATCTTACTTTTCCATTTCGCCGGTATCATATTGGCAAGGTTTATAGAGGTGAAAAAAGTCAGCGAGGAAGGTTTCGGGAATTTTATCAGTGCGATGTGGATATTATTGGAAATGGCAAGCTCAGTGTAGTATATGATGCGGAAATCGTGAGTATAATATATGCTACTTTTAACAACCTAGGATTTAAGGATTTTACCGTAAGAATAAACAACAGAAAGATCTTAAACGGCTTTTTTGCTTCCCTTAACGTACAGAATACTGTAGATGTTTTAAGGACTATAGACAAGCTGGAAAAGATAGGCGAAAAAGGAGTAATTAGCGAATTAAAAGGCATTGGATTGACCGAAAATACAATTGATAAAATCCTGAACTTTATCAAAATTCAAGGGACAAATCAGGAAAAACTTCAAGCGTTAAAGTCTCTTGATATGCACACAGAAGTTTTCCAAAATGGCATCGATGAACTGACAACTGTAATTGAATATATTAACAGCTTTGGCGTGCCTGAGAAGAACTATATGATAGATTTGACTATTGCTAGGGGCCTGGATTATTATACGGGGACAGTATATGAGACATTTCTGGACAATTACCCCGAAATAGGCAGCGTATGTTCCGGTGGAAGGTATGAAAATCTAGCAGAATATTATACTACGCAGAAACTGCCGGGTGTAGGCGTTTCCATTGGTTTGACCCGTCTGTTTTATCAGCTGAAAGAAGCGGGCTTACTTGAAAGCGATGTGCCCGCTACATTGACAAAAGTGCTTGTTGTGCCAATGGATTCAACTTGTAATGAATATTCCATAAAGGTGGCAAATACTCTCAGGGAAAGTGGCATTATTTCGGAAGTGTATTTTGAAGAGGTCAAAGTAGGCAAAAAGCTCAATTATGCAAACAAACTAGATATCCCTTATGTGGTCTTGATAGGAGAAGATGAGATTCAAAGACAAATGGTATCTCTTAAAAACATGAAAACAGGCTATCAAGAAACACTTGCCATAGATGAGGCCATAAAATCCGTAAAGTGAAAGGGGGATATAAAGTGAATATATTGATTAAGAATGCCAAGGTATTGGTATATGAAAATGGCAAGTTGCTTACGAAAGATGCAGACATTGCAATTAAAGGCAATAAGATTTCTCAAATCGAAAAAATCAAAGCCGATTCTGGGTTTCAAAAAATCATTGATGCAAGTAATATGCTTGCCATGCCGGGACTTATCAATACCCATACTCATTTGTCTATGGTCCTTTTTAGAAACTATGCTGATGATATGCCCTTATTTGACTGGCTTACCAAAAAGATATGGCCTTTGGAAGCTAAGCTCACAAATGAAGCTATCTACAAAGGCTCAATACTGGGTATTGCTGAACTTATAAAAAGCGGCGTAACCGGATTTTTAGATATGTACTTTTTTGCCGATGAAACCATAAAAGCCGCTTTGGAAACAGGTGTCAGAGTTTATATTGCCAGAGGCTTAACCGATGAAGAAGAAGGCAAGGAAGTACAGCTTAATGAAACAAGACGACTTTTTAATGAGTATCACAATCAAGAGGGTAGGGTTAAAATCTATGCAGGCCCTCATGCACCCTATACTTGCAGCCCAAGATATCTTAAAAAAGTAATAGAGCTTGCCAAGGAACTTGATATAGGAATTCACATACATCTCGCTGAAACCAAAAAAGAAGTAGATGAGTGCATTGAAAAATGGGGTAAGACCCCGATTAAACATGTTTTTGATTTAGGACTTTTTGAAAGACCAACTATTGCGGCTCATTGCGTACATCTTAACGATGAGGACATTGAAATCCTTGCAAAATCAAATGTAAGCGTAGCCCACAATCCTACCAGCAATTTAAAACTTGCCAGTGGTTTTGCTCCTGTAGAAAAAATGCTAAAAGCAGGTGTAAATGTAACATTGGGTACCGATGGCGCATCTTCAAACAACAATCTGAACATGTTTGAAGAAATGCATTTGGCATCTATTATGCACAAAGCCTTAAACTATGATGCGGTATCGGTCCCGGCAGAGACTGTCATAAAAATGGCGACAATAAACGGCGCAAAAGCCCTTGGGATTGAAGACGAGTTAGGCAGTTTAGAAGTGGGCAAAAAGGCAGATATAATACTGATAGATTTGAGAAAACCCCATTTAGTGCCACTTAACAATCCACTTTCTGCTATCTGTTATTCTGCTCAAAGTTCAGATGTCCACACGGTTATTGTGGATGGTAAGATCTTGATGGAAAACTATGAGCTAAAGACCATCGATATAGAGAAAGCTATGCATGATGCAGAAGACGCCGCCCGAAAGCTAATTAGAGCGTAAAAGAAGTCAGGAGGGAAATAATGAAAAGGGCCATCATAGGCGGGACAGGTGTGTATGATATCGGTGATTCTACTACACGTGAAATTGAGACCGAGTACGGAATAGCAGTTGTGGATGTGTTAAACATAAACGGTTGTGAAATTGCTTTTATGGCAAGGCACGGCAAAGGCCACTCAGTGCCTCCACACAAGATAAATTACCGAGCAAATATGAAGGCATTAGAGCAGCTAGGTGTAAAATACATATATGCTACTTGTGCGGTAGGCTCCTTAAATGAAAACTATGCTCCTGGGGATGTGGTAGTGCTAAAGGATTTTATGGATTTTACAAAAAGTCGCCCCCTAACCTTTTATGAAGGCGAAAATAAAGGCGTGGCACATGTGGCTATGGATGCTCCATACTGTCGAAACCTGCGCGATAAATTTATCCATCATGCAAAAAAAACAGGCCTTGGAATTAAAGGTGATGCTGTATATGTGTGCACCGAAGGCCCCAGGTTTGAAACTGCCAGCGAAATCAAGATGTATAAAACCCTGGGTGGCGATGTGGTTGGCATGACAAATGTACCTGAAGTGGTGCTTGCAAAGGAACTTGGCATGTGTTATCAGGCGGTAGGGATAATCACCAATTGGTGTACGGGCATCAAAGAGCAGGTCATGGAGCATGATATAAAAGGCATCATGGAGAAGAATAAGGCACTTGTTACCAAAACCTTTATTTCGGTCCTAACCGGTGAAATGCTGTCTCAAGATGCCTGCAGCTGTAAGGATTCACTATTAATACTGTAATTTTCAAAGCAAATTTAAAAAAATTAAAGGATTCCAAAATAAGTAAAAGTGTGAAAGGGATAAAATATTATTTTTTATCCCTTTTACTAACTCATATTTTCAGAGTTTTAAAAATCTATATACAATTTTAATAATATTATTCTTATAAACATAAAACCTATTTTGAAAAAATATATTTACCATAAAGGGAGGATTGCGCTTGCAAAAGGATTAATAAGAAGAGGGTATTTTTAGACTGTAAGGGAGGTTATTTATGAAAAGGCTTAGTTTATCGACGAAAATTTTCATTGGATTGGTTTTAGGTGTTATGGCAGGCCTAATGCTTCAATCCTCACCAGTAGTTGCGACAACCTATATAAAACCTTTAGGAAATTTATTTTTAAACCTCATAAAAATGATTATTGTCCCCTTGGTCTTATCCTCGTTAGTCGTGGGCAGCGCCAGCACCGGAGATGTAGGAAAATTAGGAAGAATAGGTATTAAAACATTAGCTTATTATCTAGTGACTACTGCCATAGCAGTTATATTAGGGTTATTTCTTGCCAACATAATAAATCCGGGCATTGGATTAAGTATTCCTGTGGATGCGACAGCTGAAGCAAAAGAAGTTCCTTCGGTAATAGAAACCCTCCTAAATATTATCCCGACAAACCCCATTCAAGCCATGGCAGATGCAAACATGCTTCAAATTATATTTTTTGCTTTAATTCTAGGAATTGGTATTACTCTAGTGGGTGAGAGAGCCAAACCATTCCTTACTTTTTTTGACAGTTTAGCAGAAGTGTGTTATAAAGTTGTGGCACTAATAATGGCATTTGCTCCTGTAGGAGTTTTTGGTCTAATTGTCAGCTACAGAAGGAGAATTGCATCTACCCACTAAAAAATCTATTTCAACTTAAAACTTTATCTGGCAAATTAAATTTGCAGCCAAACTAACAAGTTTGGCTGCAACATTGGGATAAAGAATTATATAATGGGAAGAATTCTTTATCCCAAATTTTTATTTTTATTGCCTTTTTTATTGGAATGGAGCAAATTTTATAGCCATTCCCTGCCGATTTTAGGCTGCACTGAACTGCCTGTGCTTGCTCAAAAAATAGGGATATCGAAGGAATACATCGACCCTTCATTTATACTTGCTAAGTGCTGTGTTGAGCGAGCAAAAGGAATGAATAATAAATGAAATAAAGTTTTACGGAATTATCAAATTAAAAAATAGAATTGTTTTATATCATAAGATGATTTATATTTTAAGACTGCGGTAAAAGTCAAGTAATTCAACAAAAAAAATTAATGGAACATTATGGTAAAGATTAACAGCTTATTCTAAAAAAGGGCATAAGAAACTAAGCCTTTTTAGAAAAAGGCATATGGAAACTTATGGTAACTATCTAAAGAAAAGTAAATAAAACATACCAATCCGTAGGTCTTGACTATCTTACCTAGAAATGTTACATTGAGATTAAGTGAAGACCTACGTGTTGACTGCTCTGCGACCTCGCATATGTTCCTGCCCACAAGGCAGAGTTCTTGAGGCATGCGGCAACCGTTGAGTCTTCACTTTTTTTGCTGCCGTTTTTTCCGACACCTCTAAAACCTCTGCTTGAACTTCAGGAACCGAGGCGCTATTCACCTCCCTATCTTTAGCGAGCTGGCGTTCTTTAGCCAAATACAACTGATTTTTAGATAACAAAGCATAAACAAGGCGCACCAGCTTGCGAGCTGTGAGCGACAGCGCTCGCTTATGAGGATGGCGAGGGGTCTCATTAAACTTACGGGTAAAATACTCCCTGTATTCAGGATTATGATTTACCAAGCATTGAGCAGCCTGGATCAAATAATACCGAAGATAAGGATTGCCTGTTTTAGTCAAAGGAGTAATATCCCCGTTGAAATTGCCGGATTGATTTTTCCTCCAGGTAAGGCCGGCATACTTTGCCAGTTGAGCCTGGCCGGGAAAACGAGAAATATCACCGATTTCAGCAAAAATTCCAGCTGCCAGAACAGGGCCTATGCCTTTGATAGACATCAAAGGATTATGAAACTTGTTCATTAATTTTTCAATCTTTTTATCCAAACGAGCTATATGCTTCTCCAATAACTCCAACTGCTGCAAAGTTTGCTTTATTAACAAATGCACCTGTTCTGCCAGTTCTGGAGGAATAGGGAAAGAATCCTTGACAGTTTGATTAACTAAACGAGCTTTCTCATCTAAATTTTTAAAATGCCCTTTGCTAAATTCGTTCAAAAGCTCTTTAAGATCTTCAATAGATAACTCCGAAAGCTCCTGAGCAGAACAAAACTTCTTTAACAACTTCTTAGCGGTGGCGCCAAATACATCAGAGAAAGCTTTAACCCTATTCCACTCACTAAAAGTAAGGAACAAAAAGGATCTGGCGTAATTCTTGAGTCTTGATTCATATTGAACCAAATGATAACGAAACCTGGTAAGCCTTTGCAAGGCTAAAAAATCAACACTTGGAATACGGCCACTATGTACTCTACCAAAGCGAAGCCGATCAGCTATTACAAAAGAATCCTTGATATCAGTCTTATCCATATCAGTATATGCATCGCGAAAATGACTAACAACTTTTGGATTGAGAGGTATAATCTCGGCTTCCTTCTCTACAAAAACTCGAGAAGAATTATTCAAGAAATTAAACAAAGGGAACCAATAGAGAGCCGTAGCCTCCATACCAATAGTCAATTTCTCGAAATCACCGTTACTTAAAACAGAGTTTAAATGCTCCACCATAGCAAGAGTACCTGGCAGGTTATTATCAAAACTCAAGGATTTCCCCATAACACTACCGTCATGATCCATCAAGCAAACCTGGTTACTCTTTAAACTAACATCGATACCGACAAAAAGCTTCTTTGACAAAAACATCACCACCATAAAGTAATAGAAATAGGGGTCCCAGCATCCCTGACAAGATCAACATCCTCGCCAAATTAGAATTCAAAGAAACAAACTGCGCGTTAGAAGTACCTGTCAGGGGAGGGGGTACAATCTTAAAAAGAAGTCACCCATGGGGTGCAACAAGGAGGAAGCGTACTTCCCCTAATTCCATGAAGGATTATGCCGGAAAAACCCCAGTTTGTAAAGCATAAAAATATATTTTTTCTAAGAGCCTATGAAAGCTTGTAACAATAAGGCTTCGAGCCTTAAAATATCATCTTAATTTTATATTATACGAGGAGGATATAAAGTGCAAAACGTATACGATATTTTAAAGGAAAGAGGATTTATAGAACAAGTAACTCATGAAGAGGAACTTCGCGAACTTTTAGGTAAGGAGAAAGTGGTGTTCTATATAGGTTTTGACCCTACTGCAGACAGCCTTCACGTTGGCCATCTTCTGCCGATGATAGCCATGGCCCACATGCAAAGAGCCGGCCACATTCCAATTGCCTTACTGGGCGGTGGAACTGCTATGGTGGGAGATCCTTCCGGTAGGACAGATATGCGAAAGATGCTAACGAGAGAGCAGATAAATTACAACGCAGAAAGGTTTAAAAAGCAGTTTGAAAAGCTAATCGATTTTTCTGATAACAAAGCATATATGTTAAACAATGCAGATTGGCTCCTTGAATTAAATTATGTATCTTTCTTAAGGGAAATCGGCAGGCATTTTTCCGTAAACCGGATGCTCACTGCTGAATGCTACAAGCAGAGGATGGAGACGGGGCTTACCTTTTTAGAGTTTAACTACATGCTGATGCAGTCCTACGACTTTTTAGAGCTGTACAGAAAGTATAACTGCAAGCTGCAGATTGGTGGCAATGACCAGTGGTCAAACATCATCAGCGGTGTAGACTTAATACGGCGCGTGGAAGACGGCTCGGCTTACGGCTTGACCCTGACTCTGCTTACCACCAGTGAAGGTGTAAAAATGGGCAAAACCCAAGCCGGTGCTCTATGGCTTGACCCTGAAAAGGTGTCACCCTATGATTTTTATCAATATTGGAGAAACGTGGATGACAGAGATGTGGAAAAATGCTTAAAACTTCTAACCTTCCTGCCCATGGATGAAATTAAGCGGCTTAGCAGCTTAGAGGGTGCAGAGATAAACAAAGCCAAAGAGGTGCTTGCTTTTGAAGTAACAAAGATGATACACGGCGAGGAGGAAGCTGTAAAGGCCCAGAATGCAGCGAGGGCACTTTTCCAAAACGGCGCCGACATGTCATCAGTGCCCCAAACCCAAATTACTCAGGAACAATTAGGTGACGGTATCGGCATACTTGAACTTTTAATGCAGACAGGCCTTACATCTTCCAAGAGCGAGGGCAGAAGACTCATAAGCCAGGGCGGAATATATGTCGCAAATAACCGAGTTGATGATATAGATATGAAAATAACTGCAAAGGATTTTGATGAAAACAAAAGCCTTTTACTTAGAAAAGGCAAAAAGGTCTATCACATGGTAAAACTGTCGTAGATTTTATGGGTGCCTTGACTTTAGGGCACCCGTTTTTAGCATTCCCAACACTATAATTCAATTGAGGTGTTGTTTTAATGAAAAGATGTGCTTGGTGCGGAAATGATGAGCTTTACGTAAAATATCACGACGAAGAGTGGGGGGTTCCAGTCTTTGATGACCGAAAACAGTTTGAATTTCTGGTGCTGGAGTCTGCACAGGCAGGCCTGAGCTGGCTTACCATATTAAAAAAGCGGGAAAACTACAGAAAAGCATACGAAGGTTTTGACCCCGTTAAAGTTGCCAAGTTTGACGAGAGAAAAGTGGAAGAATTGATGAACTTTGACGGCATAATCAGAAACGAAAGGAAAATAAGGGCCTCAATTAATAATGCCAAAAGGTTTATAGAGGTTCAAAAGGAATTCGGCAGTTTTAGTAAATACATATGGCGGTTTGTGGATTATAAGCCCATCATCAATTCTTGGCAAAGTGAGTCCGAAATTCCTGCGAAAACTAAGCTATCTGAAGAAATAAGTAAAGATTTGAGAAATAGAGGTTTCGAATTCTTAGGGCCGATTATAATTTATTCCCATTTACAGGCGACGGGATTGGTAAATGATCATATAGTAGACTGTTTTAGATATAAACAAATATGCGAAATGATAAGGCAAGTAAAATAGCGCAAATGCCAAATCTGCAAAGCATAGTTAGGTTCAAGGCTTCTGTGGCCACCAAAGTCGTTGCTTTATTGGCAGGAAGATCTGCCTGCTCGAAAAGCTAAGGAAAGAGCTTTCTAAGGCTTGGGGAGATAAACTGGGAAAGATAAATTGCGCTGAAAGATTGCCTTCAAGTTATGTATGATTACATTAGTATTATCGAGAAATGAATAGAATAAGCGATTCATAGTAAGAATAAATAGGAAAACTAGCAAGTGACGGTTTGTTATAAAATATGTTGAAAATAAATCTCTTTAAATTCAAGTTGCAGAGACAAATTCATAGGTATAAAATAAAATTTATCATTCAAATCAAGGCCATATGAAGGTGATACTATGACAAAGGCCCAAGCCTTTTTGCGCCTTATGGACCTGGACTACAGCATGCAGGAGTCCAGTAAAAGGCTGGAGCAGAAGTTAGCCAAACTTGAAGAACATTACCAACTGAGGAAACAGGAAATAATACAAGAATATACCCGTAAAATGGAGGAAGAAACAGCAGAAGCTTTCCAGCAGATTATCAAGCAGGGAGAAGAGGAAGTTGAAATAATTAAGAATAGGACTAAAAGGCAGTTAGGAGAAATGGAAAAGAATTTTACGAGATATAAAGACCAAATAGCAGACGAGATTTTAGCGAGAATTTTTGATATCAAGAGGGAAAAGTAGCATGGGAAATTCATTGGTGTATGCTGCGGTGAATACTAAAATTCGTGCCATGGAAGGCGATTTTTTAACGGCCGCAGATTATAAAAACATGCTTCAAAAGCATTCAGTGCCGGAACTTGCAAGGTACTTAAAGGACAACACCCACTACGCCGAATTTCTCAAAGATGTGGATGTGGAGAAAATAAGCCGCAGGGAATTGGAAGAGATATTTAGGCGGCGCATTATAAGCGATCTGGACAGATTGATCTACTATTTTAAGAGAGGCTACAAGGATTTTGTCAGGTCTCTCTATTTAAAGTACGAGATTGCCGACATCAAACATCTTGCCCGGCTCATATTCAACGGTTCTAAACCCCAAGACTTTAGCCAATCACTGACATTCATAGGGAAATATAGCCGATTGCAACCAGAAAAACTTTTTGCAGCAGCTTCTATACGAGATTTGATCACTTCCATGGAAGGCTCCGAGTTTTACCCATTTGTGAAGCCCTTGCTGGACGGCAGGAGGGAAAACCTCTTCCGCTTTGAAATGGTCCTTGACATGGGTTACTTTAGCATGATCAATCAAATGCGCGAAAAGGTCTCGGGCACTGATTACAAAATCCTGCAATTTTGGGAAGGCACTGTGGCCGATCTGTACAACATTCAGTGGATATATCGGGGCAAGAAATTTTACCGCTTATTACCTGAGGAGCTTTTGAACTACACCTTGGACTTTGGCGAAGAGCTGAGCTTTACTAAGCGAAAGGCCTTGTGTTATGCGGCAAATCTGGAAGAGTTTTATGAACTGGTTCAATCAACGGGTTACCAATTCCTGTTTAAAAAGAACCAAACCCAGGATATATACATGGAAAGAAGAATAAACAGATACATCTACCATTTACTGAAAGCTTTAAACAGAAAGTATCCCATGACTATAATCCAGACCATATGTTACGTGTGGTTTTTGGAATATGAAATAAAAGACATTTTTGCCATATGCGAATCGATAAGATATCGTATAACTCCGGAAGAAGCCAGAAGGTTTCTTGTGAGGGCGTTTTGAAAAGGAGGCGAATTTTATGGCGGTAGAAACAATGAAAATGATGGGGTTTATCGGGAAAAACGAGCTGATGAACAAAATTCTCCGCCAATTGGTGCTGGACGGCAGCTTACACGCGGTAAATGCCTTGGTGCGGATAAATTCCAGCGACTTTAAGATCCTACCCACAGAAAAAAATATAGAAGCACTAGAGGAGCTGCCCTTCCTGAAATCCTATTCAGCCCATAGGGACTTTTCAGAGGATGAAAAAATAATCACTGGTCTCATGCAGCTTTTTGGAATTGAACCCCAGGTAAAGCTGGAACACCTGCTGCAGGATTATGATTATGACAAGTTTATCAAAGAAATACTAAATATCGATGAGGAAATCCGCCACACCACCGAAGAGATTCAGGAAAGGGAGCGCACAATTGAAGAAAAAAGGGAATATATAAGCAACCTGAGTTACTTAAAAGAGCACCAATTTGATATGGGACGCCTCGCAGGAATGAAGTATCTGACCTTTAGGCTTTTGAAGATTACAAAAGAAAACTATGAAAAGCTTAAAAAGAATTATGAAAATATCCCGGCGGTTGTGATGAAAGTTGGCGATGAGGGCAAAGATGTGGTAGTTGCCACCATGACACCAGTTACCCTTGAAGAGACGGTCAATAAAATATTAGACTCACTAAATTATACACCCCTGGCACTGCCTGATGGATACGGTGGCTTAGCCTTTGAGGTGATTCAGGAGCTTGAGCAAAAGATACAAGAAGATGAGCGGTCTGTTGAGGAGTTAAAAGCTTCCCTTTCGCACTACAGAGAAGAATACGCTTCAGTTGTTGAAAAGGCTTTTTCCAGATTGCAGCTGGAAAAGCAGGTGGAGGATTTAAAATCTGACGCGGCTTTAGGCAAGCACTGGTTCTTCTTGTTCGGCTTTGTGCCGGAAAACCGTGTGGGAGAATTAAAAGTCCAATTGGAATCGAGCTTTGGCGATGATCTGATTATCTTAGTCGATGACATTGCAAAATCCGGAAGGGGCATTACGCCGCCTACGCAGCTTCGCAATGTGAAACTATTTAAACCCTTTGAGCTGCTGGTCAAGATGTACGGCATTCCCGCTTACAACGAGAAAGATCCTACGGTGTTCTTTGCCATAACCTACATGTTGCTCTTCGGCGCCATGTTCGGCGATGTAGGTCAGGGCCTTGTGATGCTGCTGGCGGGCTTGATAATGGAAAAAGTCATGAGTGATGGCAACTTCGGCGGGATCCTGGTAAGGCTGGGATTTAGTTCTACCATCTTTGGCTTCCTTTACGGAAGCGTCTTTGGTTCTGAAGACCTGATCCCCGCATTGGTAATTCGGCCTATGGCAAATATCAATACCATGTTAGTTGCAGCGGTGTTTTTAGGGGTCCTGCTTCTCGTAGCCAGCACCATCTGGAGCATACTCAATTCCCGCATTCAGAGAAACATTGAAGAAGGCTTTTTCGGGAGAAACGGTTGGGCAGGCTTGGGGTTTTACCTGGTTTTAATTTATTCGGTAATTAAGGTGGCTTTAGGGGGCAGCGTCTCTCCCGTATCCATTGCTCTTATGATAGGCTTCATAGTGTTAATGGTGCTAAAACAGCCCCTGGCCCACAAGCTCGAGGGGATGGAGAGGCTCTATGATGAGTCAGCTGGCAGTTACTTCATGGAAGAGGGCTTCGGAGTAGTCGAAACGCTGCTTTCCACATTGTCAAATACCATTTCCTTCATAAGGGTAGGGGCCTTTGCCTTAAACCATGTGGGCCTGTACATCGCCTTTGAAACAGTAGGAAAGATGATGGGCTCTCAAGTGGGCAATATAGCCATGTTGATTCTTGGCAACGTCATAATCATAGGTCTGGAGGGCCTTGTGGTATTTATCCAGGCCTTGAGGCTCGAGTATTATGAGCTGTTTAGCAAATTTTATAAGGGAGATGGCATAGAATATAGGCCTGTGAAATTAAAAGGTTTGGCTCATGCGCCCCGGAATCCCTTTAGGACAATTGCCCATTAGGCTAAAAATATAAAAATCAAAACCATATAAATGGAGGTCTTTTGTATGTATCTGGTTTTATTTATAGCAATGGCAATTTGCGGTTTAACAATTTTTGCAGGTATTTACATCTCACACGCTGGCGGTAAAAATGCTGCGAAAATCAAAAGATGGATAAAGGCCAGCGTAGCGGTATATGCGGTGCTGATAGCAGCATTTTTGATTTTTTTTCTGCCTAATACAGCAAAGGCTGCCACAGCTCCCAATCCGTCAGCTAGCATGGCATTTATTTCAGCAGCACTGTCTACTGGCCTTGCAACCATCGCCGCCGGTTATGCGGTAGGGGCTGTAGGTTCATCTGCTTTGGGAGCGGTATCCGAGGATCCGAATATTTTAGGAAGATCTCTTATTTTTGTAGGCCTTGCTGAAGGTATCGCCATTTACGGCCTGATTATTTCCATAATGATTTTGGGAAAAGTCTAGAAGGGGTATGTATGAGAATCTTTTTGATAAGCGACAACCATGATACCCTTACCGGCATGAGACTTGCGGGCGTGGACGGTATCGTTGTCCACGAAGAAGCAGAACTATTGGATGAGCTAAAAAAAGCCAGGGAAAGCGGCGATATAGGCATTCTTCTAATTACAGAGACCCTTGCGGAAAGATTGCCGGAAGAAATAAACCGCATGAAGCTTTCAAAAAAGCTGCCACTTGTTATAGAAATACCCGACCGCCACGGAACGCGGCGGCCGCCGGACTTTTTGACCCGCTATATAAAAGAGGCGATTGGGGTCTCAATTTGAGGTGACGTAAATGTCTACAACAATTGAAGATAAAATAGCTTTGTTTACCAAGGTGTTACTAGAGAGAATAGAGCACGAATTCGAAGAGAAGCGCCAAAGGCTCATTGAGGAATATGAAAGGCAAGAAAAAGAGCTACAAGAGGAGTTCCAGCAAAAGAGGAAAGCGGCATTGGATGAGGCAGTAAAACAGGCTACCTTGAAAAAAAGCCAGATGGAATCCAAAGCTGCTTCGGAATGTAGACTAATGCTTATCAAAAAGCGGCAGGAGTTCATTGACCGCATTGTGGAAAAAGCTAAGGAAAGGGCGCGGGAGTCTTTGGAGACCGAGGCATACAGTGATTTTTTGGAAAAGGTTTTGGAGCAGGTTACAGAGCAACTTGCAGAAGAAGATGAAATAGTTTATGTCCTGACGCGCCACGACATATCAAAATTCAGAGCCAAAATTACAGAGCGTTTAACGAGACTTCGGCAGGGAAAGGCCTTTAGGCTGGAAGAGGGCAGTGATGAGATGATCGGCGGAGTATTTGCCAAGACAAAAGAGGATCACATACAGATAGATTGCACGCTGGCATCGGGCATTGAGGACAGCCGGCAGCTTATCGGGCAGCTCTTGGCTGAGAAGCTTTACCGGGAGGAAGAGACCGATGGCGAGATACGGTAAAATCGTGTATATCAATGGGCCGGTAGTCAAGGCCGAGGGCATGGATGGTTTTTTGATGCGAGAAATGGTAATGGTGGGTGAAAAGAAGCTCATCGGTGAAGTCATTTCCCTGGAAAGGGGCACAGGCACCATACAGGTATACGAGGAGACTTCCGGCCTTCGAACCGGAGAAATGGTAACAGGTACCGGCAAACCCCTTTCGGTAAAATTGGGCCCGGGCATCATTACTAACATCTTTGACGGCATTCAGAGGCCCCTTTCAAAGATCTATCAGGCAGGAGGCGGATTTATCCCGGAAGGGATAGGCCTTATTACCCTGGATGAGGATAAGCTCTGGGATGTAGAGATCCTTGCAAAGGAAGGGGAGTATTTAAAGAGCGGCGACGTGTTTGCCCAAGTGCAGGAGACATCTCTGGTGCTGCACAAGGTCATGGTGCCTCCTGGCGCAAAAGGCAGGGTGAAGAGCATCGTGAAAAGCGGTGCCTATTCTATTGCGGAAACTCTTGCCGTGCTGGAAGATGGCGATAAGCACTATGAACTAAAACTTGCCCAGGAATGGCCTGTAAGGACGCCAAGGCCCGTAGACCGGAGAATGCCCATACAGAAGCTCTTAGTTACCGGCCAGAGGGTAATAGATACCTTCTTTCCATTAGCCAAAGGCGGCACCGCTGCCATTCCCGGAGGTTTTGGCACAGGCAAAACCATTACTCAGCATCAGCTGGCAAAGTGGAGCGATGCGGACATAATCGTGTATGTAGGCTGCGGCGAAAGGGGCAATGAAATGACGGAAGTCCTGGAAGACTTTCCGAAGCTAAAGGACCCAAGGACCGGCCACCCCTTGATGGACAGGACCGTGCTCATTGCCAACACTTCCAACATGCCTGTGGCCGCCAGGGAAGCCTCCATATACACAGGGATTACCATAGCCGAGTACTACAGGGACATGGGCTACAATGTGGCCATTATGGCAGACTCCACATCCAGGTGGGCGGAGGCCCTTCGGGAGATTGCAGGCAGGCTGGAAGAAATGCCGGCAGAGGAAGGGTATCCTGCATATCTTGCTTCAAGGCTTGCCCAGTTTTACGAGAGGGCAGGCTATGTCAAAAACTTAAACGGCAGCGAAGGTTCCGTGACCATAATAGGTGCCGTATCCCCGGCCGGCGGTGATTTCTCAGAGCCTGTAACCCAGGCGACAAAGAGGGCGGTAGGCGCCTTTCTCGCTTTAGATAGGGAACTTGCCCACGCCCGCCACTTTCCGTCAATCAACTGGCTCTCTTCCTACAGCGGCTATACAGCTATGCTGGAAGAGTGGTTCAAAGACAACGTGGCTTCCGATATGCTTTCTCTAAGGGAAAAGATGCTCAAGATTCTTCATGAAGAAAACAAGCTCATGGATATAGTGAAATTGGTAGGCGAAGATGTGCTTCCGGATGACCAGAGGGTTACTTTGGAGATTGCCAAAGTCATAAAGGTAGGGTTTTTGCAGCAGAACGCCTACCATGAAAAGGATGCTTATGTGGAGCCACAGGAACAGTACAGCATGCTCAAAGTAATAGAAAAACTCTACGACAGAGCTTTTTCGGCAGTTAAAAGGGGTATTCCCCTTTCCAAAGTAAAAGATGAAGGGTTGTTTAGGGAAATCATAATGATGAAGTACAACGTAACTGGAAGTGAGTTTTTCCGGGGAATTGAGGAAAAAATTGACCAGTATTACGACAATCTGGAAAGAGTGTATAAAGAAGGTGCCCGCAATGAAAGTTAAATACCTGCGCTTAGAAAAGGCAGTTGGGCCTTTGATCGTAATGGACGATGTAAAGGATGCTGCATATGATGAGATCGTGGAAATTGAGATGCCGGGAGAACCTACCCGAATGGGGAAGGTAGTTCAGGTGGACCACGGCAGAGTTATCATACAGGTATATCAGGGCACGGCCAACCTTTCGCTAAATAAAGTAGCTGTCACTTTCAGCGGCAAGCCCATGGAAATTCCCCTGTCCAGGGAAATACTGGGGAGGGTTTTTAACGGAGTAGGCAAGCCCATAGACGGAGCCGGGGAAATTTATGCCCAAAGGCTTTATAATATCAACGGCCGGCCCATGAATCCGGTGGCAAGGCTCTACCCCAGAAACTACATCCAAACCGGCATATCTTCCATAGATGGTTTAACCACTTTAATCAGGGGGCAGAAGCTCCCGATCTTCTCCGGCGACGGCCTGCCACACAATCAGCTTGCAGCCCAGATAGTAAAACAGGCCAGGATTTCCGATGATAAGGGGAACAATTTTGCCGTAGTCTTTGCAGCCATGGGCATAAAACACGATGAACTGGATTTCTTCCAGAGGGTCTTTGAGGAAACCGGCGTAATGAATCGGGTTGTGATGTTTGCAAACCTTGCCGATGACCCTGCCGTTGAGAGGATATCCACGCCTCGGTGCGCACTGACTGCAGCCGAATACCTGGCCTTTGAATGTGACATGCATGTCCTGGTGATCATGACCGACATGACCAGCTACTGTGAGGCCTTAAGGGAAATATCATCGGCTCGGGAAGAAGTTCCGTCCAGGAAAGGTTATCCCGGCTACATGTACTCAGATCTGGCAAGCCTCTACGAGCGAGCAGGCATGCTGAAAGGCTCAGGGGGAAGCATCACCCAAATCCCCATCCTCACCATGCCCAATGATGACATAACACATCCTGTGCCGGACCTCACGGGATACATCACGGAAGGGCAGATAGTCTTGAGCAGGTCCCTATACCAGATGGGCATCTATCCTCCCATCAATGTGCTGCCTTCCCTGTCCAGGCTCATGAAAGATGGCATCGGCAAGGAATATACCAGGGAAGACCATCCGGACCTGGCAAATCAGATTTTTTCAGCCTATTCCAGAGTTCAGGAAATCCGAGCGCTGGCTCAGGTCATAGGTGAGGATGAGCTGTCCGAGGTGGACCAAAAATATATGGAGTTTGGTAGACAGTTTGAAGAGCGGTTCACCAAACAGGGCTTTGATGAAAACCGAAGTATAGAGGAGACCCTCGATCTCATGTGGGAGCTGCTTGCCATCCTGCCGGAAGATGAGCTTACCAGAATTGATCCTGCTTTGGTTAAAAAATACCTGAGGAAGTGATCCGTCTTGCAGGAAAATATTGCTCCTACCAAGGCCAATTTGATGTCAGCTCAATCAGCCCTGGACTTTTCAAAGAAGGGCTACGAGCTGTTGGATAAAAAGCGAAACGTGCTGATAAGGGAAGTCATGGCCCTCATGGACCGAGCACAGGAAATTCAGCAAAAAGCACAGGATATTTTTAAGGAGGCATATGAAGCTCTTCAGATAGCCAATATCACCTTGGGTATTTCCCAGGTGTATGAAGTGGCAAAATCTATTCCCTTGACAACGGATTTTAAAATTTTGACGCGTAGCGTCATGGGGGTTGAAATACCTGAAATAAAATATGAAGAGCAGGAGCTAGACCATTATTATAGCTTCTATAACACAAATACAGCCCTGGATGTGGCTCTTACTAAATTTCACGAAGTGAAATATCTGCTGTATGAATTGGCAGAAATAGAGGCTTCCGTTTATAAACTCGCCACGGAAATTAAGCGGACCCAGAAGAGGGCCAATGCCCTTCAAAATATACAGATCCCAAAGTATGAGGACATGGTGAAAAACATATCTGAAGTGCTGGAAGAAAAAGAGCGAGAGGATTTCTTCCGACTAAAGGTGCTAAAGAAAAAATCGGACGACAGGTGATAAGATATTGCCTGTCGTTTTTTCCTATGTTTCATAGCTTTCATCTTTTTATCAATATTTCTAGGTTGTTTTAAGACTTTTCGTTTTTGTGCTTTTTAAGATATCTGTCCTATAGAATAGCTCATTGTTTTATTCAACTACTATAGCAGTCACTGCAATGAAACAAATTCATAGTAGTTGCTGGCTTTTCAAGTATTCCAGCAGCTCGGATTTTGTTACCCTTTTTACACCGCTGCGCTCAACGTCATAAGACGGGTCTATTCTCTTTTTGTATTCCCTCTCCATTATTTCAACAACCCTTGACCTGCAAAAATCCCCCTGGCACCAGCCCATGCCGGCTCGGGTTCTCCTCTTTACACCATCCACAGTCTTAACCTCTATCCCCCTATGAAGGGCATCCACAATTTCAGCTTCGGTGACCTGCTCGCACCTGCATATGATTTTTTCAGGGGCTGATGGTATATTAAGCAAATCCTTAATTTCCTTATAAGGTCGCAGAGGCTTCTTGGTGATGATAGGCTTTCTGTAGGGATCAAAGTTTGGATTTTCTTCCAGCCTAAGACCTGCCTTGCTTAAAATGTCAACCACCATATCCGCAATGGCCGGAGAAGATGTAATGCCCGGAGACTGGATGCCGGCTACATTTATAAAGCCGGGGACACGGGTTTCTTCTATGATAAAATCGTCCGTAGAACTCCTGGCCCTGATGCCGGTAAAACTCCTGATGAAAAGCCTCGGGTCAAGCTTATCGTAAAGGGCCTTGGTTTGCCTATAGATTTCAGCTAAGCGCTCCACGTGGGTGGAGGTGTCTTCCCTTTCCCCATCGTCCTTTGCATCAGGCCCAAGTAGCAGATTCCCGTAGTATGTAGAGGTCAACAGCACGCCTTTTCCGAGCTTCGTCGGCAACTGAAACACCACCGTGTTGATGGGATCACCCGACCCTCTGGCAAAAATCATAAATTGACCGCTTCTGGGGAGAATCTCAAAATCATCTACCCCTACCATCTTGGATATCTTATCTGCATAAATTCCTGCCGCATTTATTACATACCTGCCGTAATACTCCTTCTTTTCGTTTACGGTTACCCTAAAAACACCATCTACTTTTTCAATAGATGTTACTTCCTCTTCCAGTTTCAGCTCGACGCCGTTTTTCACTGCATTTTCTGCCAAAGCTATGGCCATTTCATAAGGAGAGCAAACCCCAGCCCCCTCACAGTATAATGCGTATTTTATGTCACGAGACAGCTCTGGTTCCAATTCCCTAATCTTTTCAGCTCCTATTATTGATAAGTCATGTAGACCGTTTTTTATGCCATTTTCCATGAGCTCTTCCAGGGGCTTGGTGTCATCTTCCGTAGTAACGACCAGGGAGCCGGTTTGGGCAAATCCGAAATTCAGCTCTTCATTCAGCCGCTTAAACTGGACCCTGCCCTTATAGCACAGTTTTCCTTTAAGTGTGGTATGTTTTTCAGCATAACCCCCGTGAACAATTGCACTATTAGCTTTAGTGGCTCCCGTAGATACATCATTGGCCTTTTCCAGCAGCAATATATCCAACTTAAAGCGGGAGAGATTTCTAGCGATTGATGTGCCCACTATTCCGGCGCCTATTATTATTACATCGTAGGTTAGCATATCAAAACCTCCTACAAATTTCACGATATATTAAGAATTGATTTTATTATATTCATATTTCTCACAATATGCAAGGACGAGACATTGTACAGTTCTGGAGATATTTACATAGAAATAACAATAAGTGGCACGGTCATGGTGGAGATGGTTGGGAATTTGGTCGCTGCCTATGGAGTCCCTCAAAAAATCGTAAAGGTCGCCACCGTTAAATTGGCCATATCTATCTCGCCAACGTATGTTATTTTTCTGTCGAAAGAGACAAGAAATAGATTAAAAAAGCGCAAGAAACTAAATTTCACCCTAGGACGCCCATATTGTAAGAATACTGAGATAATACTTTCTTGCTTTAAGGAAAGTGGTGGGATATATTAAAGTTACAGGCAAATAATAATAGCAGGATTTTATAAGGGGAGGAAAATGGATATGGAGAACAAGTACGCCAAATTATTTGAGCCCATGAGAATAGGCAAAATGCTGGTGAAGAACCGCATCGTTATGTCCCCCATGGGAACTTTTACTCCAATGCAGGACGGCACTGAAAGCGAAGAGGGCATCAGATACTATGAAGAGCGAGCCCGCGGCGGAGTAGGACTTATTATAACCGGTTCCATGTTTATAAATGAGGTAACAGCCCAGGGAGGCCCCACTATTGCCGTTGATAACCCACGTGCTATTCCTAAGGCTACGGTCCTTTGTGAAAGAGTTCACAGATGGGGAGCTAAGATTTGTATTTCTTTGAGTCCCGGAACAGGCCGCAATGGCATGCCAAACATTGGTGAACGAGTTCCCATTTCTTCTTCAGAAATCCCTTCTTTCTACGACCCCAACATCATATGCCGAGCTTTAACCACTGAAGAGATTCATGAGATGATGAAGGATTGGGCCAACGCTGCCCTGTTTGCAAAAAGGGCAGGCTTTGATGCCATTGAGATTCACGCCCATGCAGGTTACCTGATCGACCAGTTTTTGTCCCCCATCTGGAATAAGCGCACCGATGAATACGGCGGGAGCCTGGAGAACCGGGCGCGCTTTGCTGTAGAAATTGTAAAGACCGTTCGCAGTGTTGTGGGAGATGACATGCCCATTCTATTTAGAATAGCCCTTGATCATAGATTCAATGGAGGCCGGACTATAGAGGACAGCATGCCATTGCTCAAGATACTGGAGGAAGCAGGCGTGGATGCCTTTGATGTGGACGCCGGAGCTTACGAGAGCATGGATTACATTTTCCCGCCACACTACCTTGGTGAAGCCTGCATGGCCTATGTCTGCAAAGAGGCAAGAAAACATGTGAATGTGCCTATCCTGAATTCCGGAAATCACAGTCCCGAAACTGCCCTGGAACTTCTCAACTCCGGTGACTGCGATTTTGTAATGTTTGGCCGCCAAGCCATAGCAGACCCATATTTCCCCAAAAAGCTTATGGAGAACCGCCGGGAAGATATACGCCCCTGTATTTTGTGTAATGAAGAGTGTATCGGAAGGATTTTTGACCGCTTAACCCAGCTGAGCTGTGCAGTCAATCCCAGTGCAGGCTTTGAAGATTATATGGAGATCGAGGAGACTTACGAGCCCAAAAACATTGTGGTAATTGGTGCTGGCCCCGCTGGCTTGGAGGCAGCCAGGACCGCAGCCTTGAAAGGCCATAATGTTACGGTGTATGAAAAGCACGATTTTATTGGTGGAATTGTGAAGATGGTAGCTACTGCACCGTTCAAAAAGCGCCTTCGTGAGCTCATCGACTGGTATGATGTCCAGCTCAAAAAGCTTGGTGTAAAGGTAGTCTTGGGCACTGAAGTGAAAGCTGATGACCCAATGCTGAAAGCTGCCGACCACATTATCATAGCTACAGGTTCAGAGCCAATTATGCCAGCAATAAAGGGTATTGATAATGCTAATGTGGTAGATGTGGTAGAGGCCCATCACAAGGGCATCAGCGGCAAGGATGTCGTCATCTGCGGTGGCGGTTTGAGTGGATGCGATGCTGCTCTTGAATTAGCTATGAAAGGTAAAAAGGTAACTGTGGTAGAAATGCTAGATGAATGCGCTCGGGATGCCATGCCCATAAATAGGATAAGCCTTATGAGAATGCTGGCTGAAAACAATGTGACACTTATGACAAACAGCAAAGTGGTGGAGATAACTTCCCGTGGCGTGATGGTGGAAAAACAAGGTGGAGTTAGGGAGGAAATCCCGGCAGATACCGTCATCATTGCTTTCGGTCAAACTAACAAAAATGACTTTGTTGACGAAGTCGTGGCGAAATATTACATGAAGACTACTGTGGTGGGAGATGCCGAAAAGGTAGGCAAAGTAGGCAACGCCATTCGCACAGGTTTCTATGCAGCTATGGCAATAGAATAAAAATAAATTAATAAATTAATGAGGGGATAAGTCTAGACAAGCTCATCTAGCTTATCCCCTTATGTTAATTTTGTTATCATCCGTCCAGCAATGGTGGCAACTTAAGGCAAAATCAGTAAAGTTCACTAGCGTGGCGTCCGGCAGAGAGACCTGTGGCTATGGACAATGCATCTCGTTCATATTCTTTGCTTCCCAGCAAAGCAGCTGTATGTGGGCTCTGAAACCGCCAATTACGTTGCCAAGCACAGGAAAGAAGTTACAATTTAAGGCAGGCTTAAAGCGTCCTTATATGCCACTTAGGTTTGTTGCCAAAGTATCATAAAAATGGCATCCAAGCAAAAACTTGGATGCCATTTTATCTACAGTTTGATGACAGGTGATATCCCTTGTCGCCTTTTAATCCGCCTACTTTACAAATTGGCCATCTTTGAACTCGCCAACGTATTTTGTTTTCCCGTCGAGAGAAACCAAAATGCCTTGGCCATGGTACTTAAAGTTTTTAAATTCGCCCACATACAGGGAATCACCGGGAATGTAAGCCATTCCTCTTACTAAATCGTGGTCAACAAATTCACCTGCATATTCAGAACCGTCAGAGGCTGTTATTATTCCTAAGCCGTGCATCTTGCCGTTTTTAAATTCTCCTTCATACATATCACCGCTATTTGTTATGAAAGTGCCAAAACCATCAGCCATGTCGTCTTTGATTTCACCGAAAAAGTATCCGGATTCTAGATTAAGGCTAACTACGTGACCTGGTAATAATATGGGATTGCCAAGAATTTCATTGTTGTTCCACTGGCCTTTTGCCGCAATACCATCGGCGTTTACAACTATACCTTCGCCGTGCATCTTGCCATTTTTAAACTGTCCCTTATAAATTCCGATACTTGGCATTATTAAAATGCCTTGACCATCAGGTACATTATTTTTGATATCACCAATTACCCTAAATCCATCCGGAGTGTATATTATTCCCCGTCCGTTCAATGAACCGTCCTTCCATTGGCCAATGGATTTTGCATCTTGGCCATCCATTGATAGAATTATTGCACCAAAACCATTTGGAATATTGTTGGTTATTTCTCCAGCATAGATTCCATTCTCATCTGCTATTACATCAAATTCATATTTGGCTGTGTTTTTTTGATAATTTGTCAGTACCCTGTTTATCAAAATAATGCACTGCTCTACAGTGGCGCTCTGCTTTGGTGCAGCCATGTTATTGCCTACACCGCCTAAAACATTGTTTTCTCTAGCAATATACATGGCTTCTTTTGCCCAGGAGCTAATCTCGCTGTCATCGGAAAATCTGTATTCGCCAGGATTTTTGAGAGGCAATTTGGCAAGCTGCATGGTTTTAACCAGCATGGTAGCCAGTTGCTCCCGATTGAGAATGCTGTTTGGATCGAATTTGCCGTTTCCTACTCCAGAGGTTATACCTACAGATGCGCCTTTAAGAGCCCAAATATCTGAAGTATCATTAAATGATACGTTAGTATCTACCTGAACCTCTTGTCCGCTTAAGACTTCAAACAATCTCACAGCAAAATAAATAAATTCAAGGCGCGTAATAGGCTTTTGAAAGTCTTTAAAGCGATTAGCATCAAAATATCCAGTGGATTTTAATTCCTCAACGGCTTCCTGGGCCCATGCAGAAGGAGTTTGTGCATAAGCAGCCGTTGATACCATGGTCAGCAGTAAACTTATCACAAGAAACGATGCAAAGATTTTTTTCATTAAATTTCCTCCCTATATGGTAAAAATTAGGTAAACACAAATATATTAACATGTCTAATCAAATGTTTCAATATGTATAATTTTGTCGAATATATATACATAGTGTAA
>ENA-OWOZ01001155-OWOZ01001155.1-bioreactor-metagenome-genome-assembly--contig:-NODE-1155-length-26267-cov-3.958228_pt1 | contig 26267 bp, 25 predicted proteins | sample MGYA00238140_ERZ651804 | MGnify/ENA primary metagenome ERZ651804 (study PRJEB26910, sample SAMN07631232) | bioreactor metagenome | isolation source: Switchgrass digestor | place: USA: Dartmouth... | reverse complement strand
TATACACTTTCACAGAGTATTGTTATTAAAAAGTTTGGAGCAGTTAAGCCTGAAATTATAAACAATGTAAAAGAAAATTTAAAAAAACTCATCTAATAACAGGATAACATTCCTGTTATTTTTATAGCCATGTATTCAGTAATGCACGGTGAACCGTATCATAAGTAATTTTCCAGGTTAAATTCACCGGTTACATAATAAGAACCCTGAGATTGAGCAACTAACTGGTTTTCTTCATTAAAAATTTTTCCTATGGTCCGCATGATTTTATTCCCATTGCCGGTTACCTGTCCAATACCGGTAATAGTAGTTCCTAAAGGCACGCTTTTTATAAAATTAATATTCATATCAATAGTAACAACACTTTTTCCCAGTGTGAAACAGGGTATCCCCATGATAATGTCAGCTATAGAGGCTAAAATGCCGCCATGGGCGATACCAAACATGTTACTGTGCTCCGGTTTAATCTTCATCTGATATACTGCTTTTCCCTCGCTAATTTCCACTATTTTTACATCTAAAAATTTTTCCAATATGTTAGTTGAATAAATTTCAGTTAAATAACTTTTTAGCCTGTTTAGTTCATTTTCTGTCATAGGTAATGCCTCCATCTAGATACATAATTGCTGGGATTATAATAAATATTATTATACCTAAAAGGAGGCAGTTAGGGCAAATTTCACAGAACAAAGGTTTTTAGTTTTTAATGAGGACAGCCATGTGGCCGAGAGTATTCAGCTCGGCTTTTTTTATCAGTTCTCTTACCTGTACAAAGTAAGTGCTGCTGTGTTCTACAGATTTAGCAAAAGACTGAATTAAGCTTAAAACTAGCTCATCATTTAAGTTGCCGTAAAAGGCTCCTAAACCGATTAAATGCATTTTGATAAGGGCGTAATGGATGACTAAAATTATATATTCATCGAAAAGGGTGCCACTGCCCAGGGGCAATAATTTACGAAAAACGTAATTAACTAGGTAATTTTCCAATATGTACTCTTTATTCTCCATGTAAGGTTGATAGTATCTTTGGTAAGATTCCTGGTATCTTTCACCGATTTCCGGTTCCTTTTCTACGCTTTCATAATTAATACCCTTTAAAAATTCCGTATAATATTGAAAGTAGCGAGGATTGGAAATTCCTTGGAAAAAACGTACATCTGCCAAAAGTTTTAAGAGAATCATCTGCATAGTTGTTTGAGGTTGAAGGTCGGCTAGGGATTCTTTTATTTTTTCTGCAGCCATTACCTGGCGAAAATAGTCAATTAATTTAGGGGCTTCCGGATATAGTTTTTGGTCTGCATAAGTTTGGAGATGCTCAAAGAAAGAGCCCAAAATTATTAAGCGTTCCCAAATTCGATAGTTGCGATTTTGAAGGATTTCGATGAGAAAGAAACGGATACTGTTAAAAAATTTATTAAATTCAGGAGAAAATCTAAACTTTTTGGCCATTACTTCTCCTTGGGCTAGATAACTTTCTTTTTCAACTAAAATTTCTTTAAAAATTATCTTTTCTTCATTGAAAAGTACTAAACGGGCTGCCTCCGGACAGGAAACAGTCAAGGATACTTCCAGGAGATTATTTATCTTATAAAAAGTCCGAGGATAAAATTTGCATATATAGGATAAATAATCTTCACCCAGTTGTAATTGTAGACCACATAGTTTGTCTTCGGTTAAAAAGGGACAACTTCTATTTTCATCCATTCTAATACGGGCATATTTTAAGGGTCCGGGGTTAGAACGATTGCGGGCAAAGTTTTTTTCAAACTTAGCTTTAAGTTGGGGATTCTTTATTTTCTTATACTTTTTATAAGTTTTCTCATCAATATTTACGGTAAAACCTATACAGCATATATCCTCACATTGGGAAGTTATGCAAGAAAACCGGGGGAGATAGTCAGGAAGTAAAAGCTTACAGTACTTATTTGGTTTATTTTTCATGGGTTCAACTCCTTTCTTTAAAATCTTTATGCCAGGAGTTAAACCAAAAGAACAAAGGGCCTTAATTGAATACTTATTATTGGTAGTAAGGCATGGGCTAATATAAATAATATTTATAGTTATAATAAATAAAAAGATGACCGGATAGTATTGACAACTATCCGGTTTGTAATTAGAATAAAATTGTAACGATTACAAATTAGAAATAATTACAAAAACAAAACAAATCCAAGTGATTAAGGATGATGATATATGAAAAACATTGAAGAATATCTCAAAGAAAATGGCGTCAAGCCTTCATACCAAAGAATAAAAATATTTGAGTATCTTATTAAAAACAAAAACCACCCCAAGGTGGAAACAATTTTTCAAGAACTGGTACAGGAAATACCCACTCTATCCAAAACAACAGTTTATAACACTCTAAAGCTCTTTTTAGAGAAGGGAATCGTTCAACCAATTTTAATCGAAGAAAATGAAGTTAGATATGATGCAGACATAACTACACACGCTCATTTTAAGTGTGAAAAGTGTGGGGAAGTTTATGATTTTCGAGTTAATCTTTCTCAACTAAAAATAGAAGGTTTAGAAGAATTTCAGGTAAAAGAAAGCCACATATATTTTAAAGGTATCTGTAAAAAATGTTTGTAAATTATATAAATTTAAATCTAAATAAATATAATTAAGGAGGAGAAGAATAATGAAAAAATTTGTTTGTACTGTATGTGGTTATGTACATGTAGGGGAGGCAGCTCCGGAAAAATGTCCACAGTGTGGTGTTCCTGCCGAGAAGTTTATTGAGAAAAAAGACGATGGCAAATTAGTTTTCGCTGATGAACACAAAGTAGGTGTAGCTAAAGGTTTAGACCCAGAAGTTGTGCAAGGATTAAAAGACAACTTTATGGGAGAGTGCACTGAAGTAGGTATGTATTTAGCTATGAGCCGGCAGGCAGACCGGGAAGGTTATCCTGAAGTTGCCGAAGCTTATAAGAGAATTGCCTTTGAAGAAGCTGAACATGCCGCCAAATTTGCTGAATTGCTAGGAGAAGTAGTGGCAGCTGATACAAAAACAAACTTGCAAATGCGGGTAGAAGCTGAACATGGTGCTTGCCAAGGTAAATTAGATTTAGCAAAAAGGGCTAAAGAACTGGGCTATGACGCAATTCATGATACCGTTCATGAAATGTGCAAAGACGAAGCCCGTCACGGCAAAGCCTTTGAAGGTCTGTTAAAAAGATATTTTGGCTAATGAGTAAAAAGGGAGATGGCGAAAGCCACCTCCCTTTTTTATTTTAAATAACTTTAGTAGACGCGGGTAGGTTTATAGCCTGCATTATGCAATTCGGAGATAATTTGTTGGACATGTTGATGTCCGTTAGTTTCCACGGTTACCTCCAGTTGGACGTTTGTAAAGCGGTCTAGGGCTTTAAACTGGTTGTGATCCAATTTAATAATGTTGGCATTTAGTCGGGCTAAAATTTCGGATATTTTTAAAAGTTCTCCCGGTTTATCCGGCAAATCTACTGAAAAACAGAAGATGCGCCCCCTAGATTGGAGACCTTGGTTAATCATGGAGGAAATAGTTAAAACATCTATGTTACCGCCGCTGACCACACAGACAATATTTTTCCCGGTAACATTTAATTTTTTTAGGCCGGCCAGAGATAATACTCCTGAGTTTTCGCCAATTAGTTTATGTTTTTCCAAAAGTTCCAGGAAGGCTTCCATGATTTCAAAATCCGAAACCGTCACAATATCATCTACATATTTTTTGATCAGGGCGAAGTTTAAGTCACCCGGTTGTTTTACGGCAACACCATCGGCAATGGTGTTAACAGATTCCAGATAAACCAGCTTATTGTTTTCCATAGATACCTTCATGGATTTAGCCCCTTCAGGCTCCACACCAATTACTCTAATATCAGGTTTTAAGGTTTTAGCGGCAACAGCAATACCACTGATAAGCCCGCCGCCACCTACAGGGACAAGTATATAATCAACAGTCGGCAGCTCAGCCAAAATTTCCAGGCTGATGGTTCCCTGACCTTCAATAACGTCCAGGTCGTTAAAGGGGTGGATGAACACATAGCCGTTTTCTTTTTCCAGTCTTAAGGCTTCTGCATAGGCCTCATCGTAACAGTTGCCGGCTAACACTACCTGTGCGCCGTAGCTTTTGGTTGCTTCTACCTTGATAAGGGGAGTAGTCTTGGGCATAACGATAGTTGCTTTAGTTCCAAGTTTTTGGGCGGCATAGGCCACTCCCTGGGCATGGTTGCCCGCTGATGAAGTAATTAAACCTTTTTGCCTTTCTTTTAAGGAGAGTTTACTGATTTTGTTATAGGCACCGCGAATCTTAAAGGCGCCGGTAATCTGGAGATTTTCCGGTTTAATATATACATTATTGTTGTATTCGTCGCTAAAAACGGCACTATAGATTAATTTTGTTTCTTTAAGAATATTTGCCAGGCGGTTTTTAGCTTCCGCAAATTTTAAATTAGTTAAATCTGCTAGATAATTTTCTGGGACAGTATTTACTAAAGGGTTCATGTTTTTACCTCCATAAATATGGTTTTCTTCAAATTGATTTAATGAAACTTTGAGTGATTTTTCTTAATAGGTTAACATGAACCTAATTCTGTTGTCAACAGATTTAGGAATATAATTCTGTTATATAATAAGTTAGTATTTTTTATAAAAAAAATTTATAGAACTTATGTGGTTTAAACTAAAATTTCCAAAGAATACAAAAATATAAAAAATTGAGTATAGCTAGGCAGGAAAAATTGTATATATATAGATAATAAAATATACTTATATGTTTTTATTTTTGGAAAATTAAAAATAAGTAGGTTTATCTTTACCGGGTAATTAATTCAAGGAAAAGGAGGTTAAGTTGTGAAAAAAGAACAGGAATTTTCCCCGGAAAAGGGGTATGAACGCCTAGCAAAAAAAGGGATATCACGTAGAGAATTTTTAAAGATGTGTAGCCTAACTTGTCTGGCTTTTGGTCTTGATTTAAGTTTAGTAGCAAAAATCGCTGATGCTGCTGCCGGCAATTTAGTTAAAAAGCCTTTGGTTTGGCTGCAGGGACAAGGGTGTACAGGTTGTAGTGAGTCATTATTGTCAGCGGTAGATCCCGGACCAGAAGAAATATTATTAGATTTACTTTCGGTAAGATTTCACCCAACCCTGATGGCCGCTGCCGGAGAGCAGGCAAAGGATAGCTTAACCCAGTGTATTAAGGAAGGAAATTATATCTTAGTATTAGAGGGCTCCATTCCTACGGCAGATCCTCGTTTTTGTATGGTTGAAGACCGTCCTTTTGTTGACCAATTCAAAGAAGCTGCCGCTAAAGCAGAATTAGTGGTGGCCGTAGGTTCCTGTGCCTGTTATGGAGGTATTCCACGGGCCGGGATTACGGGGGCTAAAGGTGCACGGGATGTGTTAGGTGAAGGTATTAAACTGGTCAACTTGCCAAGTTGTCCTTTAAAACCGGAACGGTTGGCTCAAACCCTTATTTACTATTTAGGTAAGAATGAACTGCCCCGTTTAGATGAAGAAGGCCGTCCCGTGGTTTATTATCATCATACTTTACACGATAGCTGTCACCGCAGGCTCCATTATGAGCGGGGAGAGTTCCTCCAGGATTGGAACGACCCACAAACTAAAAACTGGTGCCTCTATTATAAAGGCTGTAAAGGCATGGAAACATTTACAGACTGTTCAAGCTACTGGTGGAACGAAGGAGCAAACTTCTGTGGAGCAGTTGGTTCACCCTGTGCCGGTTGTTCCCAACCGAAGTTTTATGAACAATACTCACCTTTATATGCAAATCCCAGGGAGGTGAAGTAAATGGCCCAAAGAATAGTTATTGACCCGGTAACCCGTATTGAGGGGCATTTGCGCGTAGAAGTAGAAGTAGAAAACAAAATGGTAGTTAATGCCTGGACTAAAGGGACCATGTTTCGGGGCATAGAGCAAATAATTCAAGGAAGAGACCCTAGGGATGCTGTTTTTATTACGGAACGTGTCTGTGGTGTTTGTATGGCTGCTCATGGGTGGACTTCGGCAACAGCCATAGAAAATGCTTCCGGTGCGGATATTCCCCCGGTTGCCCGGTTGATTAGAAATCTTTTAGCTGCTTCCCTGTGGCTCCATGACCATGTTTTGCATTTTTATCATTTATCTGCTTTAGACTACTTAGATATTCTGGCAATTAAGAATTATCAGGGTAAAGATGAAAAACTGTTAACAGTTAAAGAAAAAATTCTAAAACTTGTCGAAGCAGGCGATACTGCACCTTTTACTCCCCGGTATAATCCCGATGATTATTCCGTAGCCGATCCGGAAGTTGTGACCACGGTAGTAAGTCATTACCTGGATGCTTTAAAGATTCAGGCTAAGGCTAAAAAAATGTCGGCTATTTTAGGGGGTAAACAGCCTCATCAATCCAGCATTGTCGTCGGTGGTGTTACCGGTTACCCCTCTGTTGAGCAATTGCAACAGTTCAAACATCTATTAGCCCAGGTAGCTCATTTTATAAAAACAATTTATGTTCCTGATGTGGTTAATTTGGCTACCGGTCCTCTTTTACCTTTGGCGCAAAGCGGTTTTGGAGAGGGTCCGGGTAACTATCTCTCTTACGGTGGATTTACCCTGGATGCTCAAGGTGAAGATAAACTCTTTAAAGCCGGTTTTGTCCGGAATAACCAAATGAAGAGAATAGAGTCCCTTGACGAAAGCAAAATCACTGAAGCCGTAACCAGCTCCTGGTATAAAGATTCACCGCCGGCTCATCCCTGGGCAGGTAGTACGGAGGTGGATTTAGATAAAGAAAAAGCCTATACCTTTATTAAAGCGCCTCGTTATGACGGACTGCCTACAGAAGTAGGTCCTTTAGCCAGGATGATCATCAGCGAACATGAGCCTTTCTTCCGGTTAATGGAAGAGTATGGTATTAAACCGGGTGCAGTGGCCCGTCATTTAGCCAGAGCCCAAGAAGCAGTCCTGATTTGTGATGCCATGTTTCAATGGTTGAGGGAATTGGAGGAAACCTTAGCCCAGGAAAAGGCTGCAGGTCAGGTGAACATTCATAACACCCAGGCTTGGGAGCCGCCTTTGGCAGGTAAAGGTGCAGGCCTTCAGGAAGCTCCCCGGGGAGCATTAGGCCACTGGGTAGAAATAGCGGACAAAAAAGTGAAAAATTATCAAATGGTTGTTCCGACCACCTGGAATATCTCACCCAGGGATGATAAAGGAATTCGTGGACCCATGGAACAAGCCTTAATCGGTATTCCCGTAAATCCGAATAACCCGGTTAATCTGGTTCGGGTAATCAGATCCTTTAACCCCTGTTTGGCTTGTGCCGTGCACGTAGTCAGTCCCCAAGGGGAAAAGGTGTATCATATTTTGGGATAATTTTTGGGTCAGAGTTAGCTTTTGGGTTAAAAGTCCGGTCATAACCAGATATTTTAACCCGTAAGAAAATCTGACAAAGTACTTTAACCCAAAAGTTAGACCAGCCACCAGCCACTAAAAACCAGCCACAAATTGAGTCTATTAGTGGGCGAGTGAGCGTGATTCTAGTCACAAGTCACCAGTCACTAGTCACTACTTCGGAGGTGAATCGCCTGTCTCCTAATATTCTTGTTCTAGGTGTGGGAAACGTATTATTACAAGATGACGGCATCGGCCCTTTGGTTGTTAAAGAGTTAGAGAAGACATATTTTAACCCTCATGTAACCTTTTTGGATGGAGGAACTTTGGGAATAGAGCTTATCGGTTATTTAGAAGGGTACGATTCCCTAATCATAATTGATGCTTTTGATTTAGGAGAGAAGCCTGGTACGATTTTCTGCTGGGAAAGTCCTAGTTTTTCAGAAGTGCCTGCCCAGGTATCCTTTCATCAGGTAGGTGTACAGGAACTTTTAAATACAATTAAGCTGTTAGGTTTAAATTTAGAGATAATTATCATGGGCATCCAAGTGAAAAATTTAACCTGGGGGCTGGAATTATCAAAAGAGGTACAGGAAGCTGTTTCAAAACTAAAAGAAATAGTTGTTGAGAAGATAAATCAGTGTTTAACCAAGGAGGTGACAGGTAAGTCGACAAAATTTGCGGCAAAGAGTAATTGTAGCATAAATTAATGTAAAAATTATTTCGAAGGAGGTATTTTCAATGGGCGAAGAACAAAAGAAAATGTCCAGAAGAAGTTTCTTAACCACAGGAGCGGTTGCTGCCGGGACTTTGGCTGTAAGTGGCGGGATTTTTGGACTTTTTAACTCAAATTTAGCTAAGGCCAATGCAGCAGATGAACAGCCAATGTTCCCTTGGCCTTATGTTCAACTGGATGTTGAACGAGCAAAGGTAATCGGTTATGAAGGGTACATGGCTAAACAATGTTGTTACGGGGCTTTTAACGCGGTTATGGCCCAATTAAGAGAAAAAGTCGGCTATCCCTATACTGTAGTTCCTTCGGAAATTATGTTATGGGGAGCAACTGGAGGGGCAGGCTGGGCTACCCTTTGCGGTGCTCTTATCGGTGCCGTTACGGCTATGAACTTTGTTGTAGGGGAGAAAAGTGACCTGGATAAATTAATCGAAGAATTGTTTGGCTGGTATACCACTTTCCCCTTCCCCCAATACATGCCTCCTGTAGGCAAAGCTGGTAAAGCGGAAGGAAAACTGCCCACAAGTGTAGCCGGTTCCGTTCTCTGCCACGTTTCCGTAAGCAACTGGTGTGCTGAATCTAAATACAGAGCAGAGGGTAGAGAGAGAAGTGAACGCTGTGGCCGTCTCACCGCAGATGTAGCTGCGAAAACAGTTGAATTGTTAAATAGCTATCACAGTAATAAGTTTGTACCTGTATTTAAACATCCTGAATCTGTTGGTGAGTGCATGACCTGTCATGGTAAAGGCAGCACTTTAGAGAATACTCGGGGCAAAATGGACTGCATCCAGTGTCACGATCCTGTAGACTCCAATAACCTGCTTGAACATATCTTTAAGAAATAGAATAATAATTTAATTAACAACCCCCTGCCTGTTTCAGGCAAGGGGTTGTTTTTAGGCTTTTTTATTATCTACTTATCTGCCCACAAATAACTGGGTATAAATCTGACCATATTTGCTGCCTTTAACAATTCCGATTCCTATATGGGTATAATCAGGGTTTAAAATATTTGCTCTATGGCCGTCACTGTTCATTAAATTGGTATGAGCGGTATTTACATTTGGTGCACCGGCTAAATTTTCACCGGCAGTACGGTAGCTAACACCATAGTCCTTCATCATTTGGAAAGGTGAACCATAGGTGGGGGAAGTGTGGCTGAAATAGTTATTATCTACCATGTCCTGACTTTTCATCCGGGCTAATTTAACCAGATCCATGTCAACTTGTAAAGGTTTAAGCCCTCTGGAAACCCTCTCCTGATTAACCAAATCCACCATTTTTTGCTCATCTGAACTTAAACCATGGACGGGAGCAGGTTGAGCAGGCTCAGGTTCCGGTTGGGGAGTAGGTTCTGGTTGTGGTTGAGGCTTAGGAGTAGGTTGAGGATTATAGTTATTCCAGTTATTAAACCAGTTATTAAAATTCCAGTTAGAATAATAGTTCCAGTAGTTACTGTAATTATAGTTATAATTATAGTTAGAGTTGTAGCGGTCATAAGGTGAATAAGCCCAGGCCATAGTTGAAGTGAGCAAAGTGAAAACAATAACTAAAAACAGTGTTAACTTTACGCGGGACATTATTTTTTTAGTCATAAATAACCTCCATTTGATGTAATTTGAAATTATCAGTTACTCCGGAGTACTGACAACTTCTATTGCTATTTAATGTTACTACAATACTTGTCCTTTTTGACAATGTAAATTGTGGAAATATATCAAGAATAAAATATAAAGGATGAAAACAGAGAAAATCAAAAGATTTTTCAACTATAATAAAAAAAGTTATAATAGAAGATGATTGTTTAAGCAGTACGTAGGTACTGCTTTTTAGTTAATTAAATAGGAGAGAAATACATGGGTATTTTTCGGGATTTAGCTTGGTTTTTTAAGCTGGAAAAAAACAGTTATTTAATTGGTATTATTGCTTTAATCACGGTGGCAATTTTAAATTTATTTCCGCCGTTAATAATCGGCCGGGTTGTAGACCAAATCGAACAGGGAACCCTTATGGCCACCGAATTATTGACATGGTGCCTTGTTTTGTTGGGAATCGGTTTAGCCATGTTCGGTCTGCGCTTTGTCTGGCGGTTAGGGATTTTTGGGCCTTCGGTAAGGCTGAGTCGACTTTTAAGAAACAGGCTTTACCATCATTTTACTTTACAGTCTTCTGATTTCTTTCAAAAACATCGGACAGGAGATTTAATGGCCCATGCTACCAACGATATCAGAGCAGTGCAAATTACCGCCGGACAGGGTATTTTAACTTTTGTGGATTCATTTATCACCGGTGGACTTGTTATTTTCTCCATGATTTTCTTTATCAGCTGGAAATTGACATTCATAGCCCTTTTACCCATGCCCTTCATGGTTAGAACCACACGCTATTATGGGAAATTAATGCATAAGCGTTTTGCCCAGGCTCAAGAGGCCTTCTCCCGGCTTAATGAAAAGGTTCAAGAAAACGTTTCCGGGATGCGGGTCATTAAAGCCTTTGGTCAGGGCGAGGCTGAGGAAAAGGTATTTGCCGATATTTCTGATCAAGTGGTAGATAAAAATATGGCTGTAGCCCGGGTAGAAGCCTTATTCAGCCCTACTATTCAATTGGTTAACGGCAGTTCCTTTCTACTCACCATTATTTTTGGGGCTATTTTTGTACTGCGTGGAGAAATAACCATTGGACAGCTGACCCAATTTTCCATGTATTTAGGGCAACTCACCTGGCCCATGCTGGCTTTTGGAGTTCTTTTTAATATTGTGGAAAGGGGCCGGGCTTCTTATGATCGGATTAAAAAGCTATTAGCCGTTGACCCTACGATTAAAGATAAAGAGAATGCTCTAAAGAAAATGCCTACCGGTGACCTGAAGTTTAATATTGATTCCTTTACTTATCCCGGAAAAGAAGAGCCAACCTTAGAACAGATTAATTTTACCCTTCCTCAAGGGCAAACTTTGGGTATTGTAGGGAAAACCGGCAGTGGTAAAACAACCTTGCTTAGGTTATTATTAAGAGAATTTGACCTGGATAAAGGTGATATTACCATCGGTGGAGTTTCTATTTATGACTTTGCTTTGGATAATCTCCGTAGCAGTATCGGTTATGTGCCTCAGGATCAGTTTCTCTTTTCCACCACTATTAGGGAAAATATTGCTTTTGGCAAGCCGGAGGCTACAGAAGAGGAAATTCGAAAGGTGGCAAGCCTTGCCGCTATTCATAAAGATATTCTTGAATTTAAGGATGGCTACGAAACTCTGGTGGGAGAAAGAGGTATTACTCTCTCGGGAGGGCAAAAACAGAGGATTGCTATTGCCCGGGCTCTCCTTTTGGACCCGGAAATATTAGTATTAGATGACAGTCTTTCCGCTGTAGATGCAAAAACTGAACAGGTTATACTAAATGCCCTGAGGAAAAACCGCTCAGGTAAAACGACCCTAATCAGTGCTCATCGTTTAAGTGCAGTGGAACATGCTGATTTAATACTTGTTCTCCAGGAAGGAAAAGTTATTGAAAAAGGTACTCACAGCCAGCTTCTTCAAATAGGTGGCTGGTATGCCCAAATGTATAGACAGCAGCAGTTAGAAAGTCTGGTAGAACAAGGAGGTGGCCACAGTGGTTATTAGGAGGTTGTTAAGATACTTAATACCTCACCGAAAAGACGTAACCTTAGCCTTTAGCCTGCTGTTTTTAGCTACCATGGCTAATGTGGCCAATCCTATTCTTATTAAGATTTTTCTAGATGATTATTTAGTACCGAGAAACTTTCCTTTGCAACCTTTGATACTTTTGGCAAGTGGGTATGTACTGCTGCTCATAATCAATGCCTTTCTGGGCTATCATCAATTATTGATTTTTCATAAAGTTGCTTTACGGGTTATCCAAAGGTTAAGAATTGATGTTTTTGGTAAAGTCCAAAAACTAAATGTACAGTATTTTGATACTACCCCGGTGGGGGTAGTGGTCTCTCGGATCACCAATGATACGGAGGCCATCAAAGAACTTTTTGTCAGTGTTTTGGCTACTTATGTTCAGAATATAGTCCTGATTTTTACCGTATTAATTGCCATGTTTATCTTAGATGCAAAACTAGCCCTTTTTTCCGTAATTATCGTGCCTTTATTACTGCTGCTGATGAATACTTACCGTAAACTGAGTACGAAAATATACCACCGGCAAAGACGGATGCTAGCCCAAATTAACGCCAAGTTAAACGAATCTATTCAGGGTATGAATATTATTCAGGTTTTCCGGCAAGAGAGCCGTTTAAGGCAGGAGTTTGCCGCTATTAACCAGGAACATTATCAGGCTTCTTTACAGAGTATTAAGCTTAACAGCCTTTTTTTGCGACCCGCCATTGATTTACTGTATATCATAACATTAATCGTTGTATTAAGCTTTTTTGGGTATAAATCTTTTAACTTCCCTATCCAAGTAGGTGTAGTTTATGTTTATGTGAATTATTTAAAACAGTTTTATGAGCCGGTAAACCATATTATGATGGGGTTATCGGAATTACAACAGTCGCTGGTGGCGGCAGAGAGGGTATTTGAGTTATTGGATGAAAAAAATGAAGTCCAGGTAAAACAGGGTACAGATGATCCCCAAATTAGGGAAGGTCGAATTGAATTTAGGAATGTTACTTTTGCTTATGACGGGGTAAACCCAGTCTTAAAGGATATTTCTTTTGAAGCCGAACCGGGACAAACTGTAGCTTTAGTTGGCCATACGGGAAGTGGTAAAAGTACAATCACCAATCTTTTGATGAGGTTTTATCCTATTGAAAAAGGTGAAATTTTAATAGACGGGGTTTCCTTAGAGAAGTATGCGGAAACAGAACTGCGCCGTAAAATAGGCTTGGTTTTACAGGAACCTTTTCTTTTCGCCGGTGATATTAAGCATAATATCAGTCTGCATAATCCGGAAATAACATTAAAAGATGTTCAGGAAGCAGCCGATTTAGTTCAGGCCAGGGGGTTTATTGAAAAGCTGCCCGGAAAATTTAATGCACCATTAGGAGAGAGGGGAGCCACCTTATCCAGTGGTCAACGACAGCTTATTTCCTTTGCCCGGGCCATGGCTATCCAGCCGAAAATATTAATTCTAGATGAGGCTACAGCCAGTATTGATACCCAAACAGAGGAATTGATTCATATTGCTTTGAAAAAAATGCGGCAGGGCAGAACCACCATTGCTATTGCCCATCGGTTATCTACCATTCAAGATGCAGACTTAATTTTAGTCTTACACCAGGGTAGGATCGTAGAAAGAGGAACCCACCAGGAGTTATTAAGTTTGGGTGGTTTGTATCATAAAATGTATTTACTTCAGCAAGGGGTGTCGTAAAGGCTTTAGGGTTAAGCTTTCGGGACGGCATGACGGCTATCGGGCAAATATTTTGGGTCAGCATCTGCTTTGGGGATATACTGCATGATGCATCCGATGAATGTTAATTTCTTCGGATGCATCTTAAGAAACATGATGCAGGAAGTTTGGAATTTTTAACCACGGATGCACACGGATAAACACTAATAAATCGCCTGACGGCGAAGGTTAAGGTTTAGGTTAAGTCTGGGTTAATTTTTAGGTCTTAAATCTAGATTGTTTTACCTTCTCAACCTTAACCTTAACCTCAACCTTACGACCGAAGGTCGTAATCCCAGCCACCAGCCACTAATAAAGTCTACTAGTGAGCGAGTGAGCAAGTGGGCGAGATTCCAGTCACTAGTCACCAGTCACTAGTCACTACTAAATAAACAGCTGCATATCTGCTTCCAGTGCGTCTTCCAGGTACTTTTTAGCTTCTACCACTTCCAATTCGGGAATTAATTCCTCTTCTTTTAATCCCATTATTTCCATGGATAATTTACAACCATAAAATTTTACCCCTTTTTCCCTGGCTCCTTTCAGAAAGGCTTCTAGGGGAGGGGCATTATCGTCTTTCATCATATCCAAAAGCATTAATTTGCCCAATCCGCTGAAATTCATTTTAGATAAAGGCAACTCTTCCGGACCTTTGGGAGTCATAGCGCCAAACATTTTTTCATAGGTGGATTTACCTTCGGAAGTAACTTTTTCCGGGTCTCTTAATAAGAGCAAGCCCCAGAAAGCGAAAAACATGGTTACCTTCACTTTCATTTCCCGGGCAGTATTAGCCAAGATGAGAGCAGCCAGTGCTTTGTCGTAATCACCGCTGAACATGAGGATGTTCATTTTTTTACTCAATTTTAATGCCTCCCGCCAACATATTATTTAGTGGCTAGTGGCTGGTGGCTAGAATCTCGCCCACTCGCCCACTAATTAAACTAGCCACTACCAACTAGCCACTATACTCTTTGGTACTTCCGTATATATTCTGCTTTATTCTCCACAATTTTAGTCAGCAGCTGGATCAGCTTATCAACTTCTTGATAATCATTATATAAACCAAAACTCAAGCGGACTAACCCCGGGTGGGGTGCTTTGGGATTTTGTAAATGTTTTTCAATATCCTTTTTATTTACTTTTAGTAATTTTTGCACATAAGGTTGGGCACAAAAACAGCCGTTGCGGACTGCTATACCCCCTTCAAAAGCTAAAATTTTTGCTACTGCTTCATGAGTCATTCCCCGGATATTAAAGGGGATGATTCCTACCCGATCACTGCTGTCCCGATGGTTACCGTACAATTGAATATCCGGAATTTTCCTCAGCTTTCGGAGAGCGTATTCCGTTAAACTTCGTTCATGCTTATCAATATTCTCCATACCTATACTTTGCAAGGTCTTAATGGCTTCTTGTAAAGCTACAACTCCGATTACATTAGGTGACCCGGCTTCCTCTCTGAAAGGTGGTTCATCCCAGATTATTATGTCTCTGGTAACCATAGCCACCGTACCCCCTCCCACATACTCAGGGGCCCCTTTTTGAAAAACCTCTTTAGGACCGATTAAGACCCCTGTGCCAAAGGGTGCGTACATCTTATGGGCAGAAAAAGCTAAAAAATCTAGCTCTTCCGAGTCATTGCCATTATGCATTTTTACAGGTGTATGGGGAACTAACTGGGCACCGTCTACAAGTATTCTTGCTCCGTATTTATGGGCGATAGAGGCAATAGTATAAATAGGATTGAGGAAACCTGTAACATTGGAAGCGCCGGTAACTGCAACCAGTTTTACTTTGCCCCTATATTTTTTTAGTTTTTGCTCTAAATCTTCCAGGATGAGTTTACCCTGATAATCAACCTGAACATAATCAATTTTGTACTTACGCCAGGGCAGGTCATTAGAGTGGTGTTCCATTTCTGTAGAGAGAATAACTCCTTTTTTATATTCATCTAACAAGCGGTATGATAATTTATTTATAGCATCAGTAGTGTTCTTAACAAAGATAACAGTTTTTTCTCTCAAATCAGCCTTAACAAAATCTGCTACCACTTCCCGTCCTTTTTCATATAAATCCGAAGAAATTTGAGATTTATAACCTGTCCCCCGATGGATAGAAGAATACCAGGGAGCAAATTCAACAACTTTTTTAATCACAGAAGTAAAAGGCGGAGTGGAGGCCGCATTATCGAAATTTATTCCCGTAACCGTTTTCCCGTCTTTAAGAGGGACCTTCTCTTCCACCCCAACTATTAAATGACGGAAATTTGGTTTAAAAATGGATAACTGCATACTTTCACCAGCCTTTTCTTTTCTTCTACTTATTTATTCCAAAGAGACGAAAGTGTGCAAGTAAAATAACCTTATAGAAAAGGGATTCCCTTGTCCTTGTAGAAGTTTCAATTAAAGATTAAGAATTTTTTGAAAGGGAGGGATAATAATGAACGCTTATGAAAAAGCCAGACGGGAGTTTGACAGGGATAGGGGCAATGTAGCGGTCAAGGCTTTGCGGGCAAATCGCATGGAGGCTTTACTCTTGGAAGATAAAGAAGAGGCCCGTCAGTATTTGGTAAATGCCATTGACAGAGAGAAAACAGTTGCTTTTGGGGATTCCCTGACTTTAAGAGAAGTGGGTATTTTTCAAGCACTGGAGGAGCGGGGGCAGAAGGTAGTTAATCCTTTTAGGATTCCCGGCCAAGACGATATAGAGGCAATGTATGAGGTCTTTAATTGTTATTACTACCTTACAGGAAGTAACGCAGTTACCCTTGACGGTAAAATCCTTTGTGTTGATGCTATTGGTAACCGGGTGGCCCCTATGTTTTTCGGTCCCAAAGAGGTTTTTATTGTGGCAGGCGTCAACAAGCTAGTGGATAATCTGGAAGATGGGCGGCGTAGGATAAAGGAATTTGCCGCACCTGTTAACGCCAGACGCCTAGGCAAAGGCACACCTTGTACAACTTTGCCTAAATGTGCAGATTGCAGTCATGAAACCCGGATTTGTAATGTGGAAGTGATATTACATAAAAAACCCCGCTTTACCAAAGTAACGGTCCTCCTGATTAACGAAAGCCTGGGTCTTTAAAGATGGTATCTTAAGAGTATTCTATGAAAAACTTTTTTCATAGAATGCTCTTATTTTATTTAATAAAAGCAGGGAATTGGAAATAAATAGTGAATTATATTATAATATAATGACATTAAATGTAAATAAAGGAATAAAAGTAGGTAATATTAAAATTATTTAAAAAATAAATTTAATTAAATTAGTCAAGGGAGGTATTAGCTTGTTTAGAGTAGACCTTAATTCGGATTTAGGAGAAAGTTTTGGTGCTTATAAGTTAGGTATGGACAAAGAAGTGTTAGAAGTTATTACTTCGGCTAACATAGCTTGTGGTTTACATGCCGGCGATCCAATGGTTATGGCTGAAACAGTACAAATTGCAGCTAAAAATCAGGTAGAAATAGGAGCTCATCCTGGCTTTCCGGATTTACAAGGTTTTGGCCGTAGGAATATGAACTTAAGTTATGAAGAGGTTAAAAACTATGTGATTTATCAAATAGGGGCCTTAGAGGCCTTTGCCAGAAAGGAGGGAAAAAGTTTACAACACGTAAAACCTCATGGGGCTCTTTATAATATGGCCGCCAAAGATTACCGTCTTGCTTTAGCTATTGCTGAAGCCATAAAAGAAGTTAATCCAGAACTGATTCTTTTAGCTTTGGCCAAATCAGAAATGGTAAAAGCCGCCCAAGAAATAGGGTTAAAAGTAGCCCAGGAGGTTTTTGCCGACAGGGGTTACAACCCTGACGGTACTCTGGTAGCCAGAGGCACTCCCGGGGCCATGATTCATGATAAAAGCATTGCTATTCCTAGAGTAGTTCGCATGGTTACGGAGGGCAAGGTAACGGCTGTCAACGGTGAGGAAATTTCAATTAAGGCAGACAGTATTTGTGTCCACGGCGATAACCCACTTGCCATAGAATTTGTCAGAGAAATCAGGGCAGCATTAAAAGAAGCTAATGTCAAGATTGAACCCTTAAAGAATTTTATCGGTTAGGAGGAGATGTGATGTCCAATAATTCAGGTCCGCTATTAAATAATAATAAACCTAAAGCTAATTTCAGTGCCTTATTAGGTGCGGCCTTCTTAATGGCCACCTCGGCTATAGGTCCTGGGTTTGTTACCCAAACAGCGGTGTTTACTGAACAGTATTTAGCCAATTTTGCTTTTATCATTATAGCATCCGTTATATTAGATATCGGTGCTCAAATGAATGTGTGGCGGGTTATTTCTGTTTCCGGAATCCGCGGGCAGGATGTGGCCAATAAAGTCTTACCAGGTTTAGGCTATTTTGTTGCTTTTTTAGTAGCTTTAGGAGGCCTGGCTTTTAATATCGGCAACGTAGGCGGAGCAGGTTTGGGGATGAATGTGCTCTTTGGCATAACTCCTGAAATGGGTGCTGTAATTTCAGCAATGATAGCTATATTAATATTTTTATCTAAAGAAATGGGTAAAGCCATGGATGCCTTTGCTAAAACTTTAGGGGGGTTATGATCTTACTCACCTTTTATGTAGCTATTGTTACTAAACCTCCCGTAGGTGAAGCGGCTCTCCGTGCCGTTTATCCCACAGAAGTACCTTTATTGCCCATTATTACCTTACTGGGTGGTACGGTAGGTGGATATATTACATTTGCCGGCGGTCACCGCCTTATTGACGCAGGAATAACCGGTTTAGAGAATTTGAAAGAAGCAACCAAAGGCTCTGTTACAGGGATACTGATTGCTTCGGTTATGCGCATTGTTCTTTTCCTAGCCGTCCTGGGTGTTGTTGCAGCAGGGCACCAGTTAGATCCGTCTAACCCACCGGCTTCCGCTTTCCAAATTGCTGCCGGAAATGTAGGTTATAAGCTTTTTGGTATTGTCTTTTGGTCGGCGGCTATTACCTCTGTAGTAGGTGCAGCTTATACTTCAGTTTCCTTTTTACGTTCTCTGGCTAATACTTTTGAGAAGAATTATAAATGGTGGATTATTGCCTTTATTATTGCCTCTACAGCAATCTTAGTAACCGTAGGTCGACCTGTAAAACTTTTAATCCTGGCCGGTGCCTTAAATGGATTGATTTTACCGATTACTTTAGGTACCATGCTTATTGCTTCTAAACGGAAGGATATCGTGGGGGAATATAAACAACCTACCTGGTTATTGATTTTCGGGATTTTAGTTGTACTAATTGCCTTATATGCCGGTGTTCTTTCCTTACAGGGCATGGCTGATCTTTTCAAATAGTTAGTAAGAAGGTGTCCGTATGTATAAAAAGGCTTTATATCTTCTCGCCGGGGATAAAAGCTTGGTTATAGAGTTTGGCAATACTATCAGCAAAGAAATAAATTTGAAAATTCGAAATATGATTTTGGCTCTGGAAAGGGCCAATTTACCCGGTATTCTGGAACTTGTCCCTACGTACCGTTCTATTCTGTTAATTTATGACCCATTGGTATGGATATACCCGTCCTTAATTTCTTCTTTAAAAAAAATAGAAACAGAACTTACCTCATTGGAGCTTCCTAAACCCAGGGTAAATTTAATACCTGTAGTTTATGGTGGCGAGTACGGTCCTGATCTTCCTTTTGTCTGTGAACATAATGGTTTAACCCAGGAAGAAGTAATAAAAATTCATACAGGTACAGACTACCTTATTTATATGCTAGGTTTTACTCCTGGTTTTACTTATCTGGGAGGTATGGATGAACGGATTGCTACTCCTCGTTTAAAAACACCTAGGGTAAAAATTCCGGCAGGATCAGTAGGGATAGCCGGCAGCCAAACAGGGATTTACCCTATTGACAGCCCAGGCGGCTGGCAGTTAATCGGGAGAACGCCGGTTAAGCTTTTTGATCCCTATAGAGAAAAGCCTGTTCTCCTTTCCGCAGGTGATTATGTACGTTTTTATGAAATTACTCCCCAGGAGTACGAGGAAATTGCGAAAAAAGCAGAAGCCGGAAATTACCAGGTGGAAACAAGGGAATATTCGGTAGGGGAGGTAGCAGGAGAATGAGTTTTATAAAAGTAATTAAGCCGGGTTTCTTTACTACCATCCAGGACCGAGGTAGATACGGTTTTCAGAAATGGGGTATCCCGGTGGCGGGAGCCATGGATGAATATGCATTGCGGTTGGCTAACTTACTGGTCGGAAACAATCAGGAAGAAGGCTGTCTGGAAATAACACTTTTGGGGCCTACTTTGCAATTTAATATGGAAGGGCTTATTGCCCTTACCGGTGCTGATTTAGGGGCTAAATTAAACGGTACGGACTGTCCTCTTTATGAAGCAATATGGGTAAAAAAAGGGGATATTTTAGAGTTTACCGGGGTAAAATCAGGCTGTCGTGCTTATTTAGCTGTCAGCGGTGGGTTTGACATTCCGGAAGTATTAGGCAGTAAATCAACTTATGTGCGTGGAAAATTCGGAGGGTTTAAGGGCAGGCCCTTACAGGCGGGAGACCAAATTCCGGTGGCCGGTCCCAGTGGGTCCTGGGAAAAGTTACGGGGTCTTCAGATTCCGGTGGAATTTAGGACTGGGTTTACGAACCAAATTAATTTACGAGTTGTATTAGGACCTCAGTCCGACAGCTTTACCAAAAGTGGAATTGATACCTTTCTAAACAGTACATATAAAGTTACCAATGAGGCAGATCGGATGGGTTACCGGTTAGAAGGGCCTAAAATAGAACATAAAAGTGGGGCTGATATTATTTCTGACGGTATCCCCCTTGGGGCGGTGCAAGTACCCGGGCATGGTTTTCCTATTGTAATGATGGCTGACCGCCAAACTACAGGAGGTTATACGAAGATAGCTACTGTGATTACCCCTGACTTAAACAAATTAGCTCAAGCAAAGCCAGGGGACAGCATTAGTTTTCAAGCTGTAAGTTTAGAAAAAGCTCACCAAATATACCGGGAATATGAAGGACAAATAAAAAAATTAAAAGAGTACCTGGAAAACACAAAAAATACTGTAAAAAGCACCAAGAAAGCCATGATTTTAAGAATAAATAACAAGGAATACTATGTGGAAATAGAAGAGGTATGAGTAAAGCTAAAAAGATTTAAATAAAAAGTAATATTTTCCGGGTAGCAAGTGAACAATACTCCTTGTAAAGATTATAAAATTTCAAGGAGGTTTTCACTTATGGCTGCTCATTTAGGTGCTCATGAAGTAATGGAGATTCACGAGGTATTAACAGATACCATTGACGGTATTAATCAGTTTGAATTATACCGTCCACACATTACAGACCAACAACTTAGGGCCATCATGGATAATCAATTGCAGTTTATGATGCAGGAATACAACAACATGGTTCAGGCTGTTAATCAGCAAGGAATGGCTTCCGCTACTCCTTACCGTGCTCCCAAAAGCACTCAACCGGTATATGGATTAAAAAATCCTGCTCCCCAAAGTCCCAATATGGGAGCTTCCCAACTGGATGACAGGGATATTGCCAGTGGGATGCTAGGCTGTCATAAAGCTTCTGCTGTTATGAAAATGATGGCAGCTTTAGAATGTGCTGACCCTAATTTGCGGAGAATGATTCAGCAGAGTGCAGTCAATTGTGCGGAACAAGCTTATGAAGTATGGCAGTACATGAACCAAAAAGGTTATTACCAGGTACCTACTATGAAGGAAATGACCACTAACACCGTGCTCAATACTTATGCCACAACTAACATGAAACCCATAGAAAACATGACTATGAATATGAATAACCCCCGGCAGCAAATGGGGCAACCGAATATGCCCATGTAAAGAAGAAGTCGCCGAAAAGCGACTTCTTCTTATGTTGCATGAAAAGGGTCATTGCGAGCCCAAGAGGTAAAATAATCTTCTTTATTTCCTGTTTCTTGCCTCTAAGCTTGTCATGAAAATATTTACTTTCGCTAAGCTAGGACTCCGAATCGGAATAATCTAAGCTTGCCCCAGAAAAAAGCTGACCGTGCTCAATGGGCCGTCCCTGGCCCAATTCGCACTCCGGCTAACGTCCTATCAGCCGGTCAGCTTTTATTACTTCGGCTTCGCTAAGATTATTTAGCCGATTCTCCGTATAGCCGCTCAAGTAAATATTTTCATTTACAGCAGTGCATTAAAGGAGGAAAGCGTCACTGCGTTCACTAGGACATCGCGAACATGACACGTGTCATTGCAATGGCGCGAAGTGCTTGAAGCAATCCCCTACTTTTCATGTATCTTGCTTTTTGTATCCTGCCTAATGGATATTTTCCTCTGTTTCAACTGTTTCTGTTTCATCAACTTCCGGAAGAGAAGTCAATGACTCAAAGAATTCGGCACTAGGTTTTACGCGCCAGATATTGTTTTCTTTATACACCTCAAATACTTGGTCGTTAAGGGAGAATTCTTCTCCTTCATCTCGTTTAAAGGTTACGTCCAGTTTAAAGGTGTTTTTTCCTTCTACTTGGTTATTTTCCTTAATATTGTAAGAGAAAAGTTTTACTGTCCAGCTTTTAACCCATTTTTCATATTCTACATAGTCTAAAGCAAAATCGGTCGAGTGGAGTACAAGGGCCTGACGCCAGTTTTTCTTGGCCACAGCATTTAAAAATTCTTTTAATGCTTCATCCGGGGTTCTGCCTAACACATCATGATTTTTCTCTTCCCTAGCCTTTTTAAAGTTTTCTATCTTTTGCAGATACTCTTCTTCAGTGCCAAAGGCTTCAGGGATATAGCGGTTGCTGGCATTCCAGATTAAATATTCGTCTATCCCTAATTCCAGGGCAGTATCAATTTGCTGGCGTATTTCCCGGGCACCGTAAGTGATATGCCCCTTAACCCAGGGAGCACTGAAGCCCTGAAGCCAAGGCCTGATGATTCCGGGGTTTTCTAAAGGTGCATTGCGCTCAATGGCATCAGTTAGAGCCATCTTTATGGTGCCTACCGGGTTAGCATCTGGAACACTGAAACCGAAATAGCCGGGTCCGTAATGGCTGGGGTAAATCATGGGGCAGTTGTATTCTACTTCAGGGGCGATTTTTTCCCAAGTTTGGCCGATACCGTCACTATCACCCCAGGAAGTGGCGATTACCCCGAAAACATCGGCGGCCAAGTGGACATTGTAATCCTTCAATTGTTCCCGGGCATAGGCCAGGAAATTAGCAATATTTTCATCTTTAGGCACACCGTTTGCTCCAGGATATGTAGCTTCTCGGTCTACCCGCTTAGCGTTTTCCGGAAAGCGGACATAATCAAACTGGATTTCTCTAAAACCAAGCAAAGCGGCTTCTTTAGCAATAGCTATATTATAATCCCAAACTTTTTTCTCATAAGGATTGACCCAGGCCACGTTTTTATTATCCCGCCAAATCCCACCGGAGTTTTTTTGAATTGCCCATTCCGGGCGCTGTTCCGGTAAATGAGGGTCTTTAAAGACAACTATCCTAGCAATAGGGTAAATATCTCTCTTTTTTAATTCCGCTAGTACTGCCTTCATATCTTTAATAGGCGGTGCTTTGTCGGCTTTTACTTGTTGGACTATTTCAATTTGGCTGGGATATGTAACTAAACCGTGGTCATTTTTTACATCAATAACCATGGCGTTTAACTCAGTATTCTCCACCAGGTCTAACAATTGGGAAAACTTGTTTTCCAAGCCCACAGTATTTCCCGTCAGGTAAATTCCTCTGGCTTTAACGGGTGGGTTATCTTCTTGTTCTAAAGGGGGAAGGGGTACAAAAAATGGACCCAATTCTTCTTTTAGGGCCTGCTCTTTTAATTCCCTTTCTCTTTGTTTTTGTTCTTCTTCCAGTTTTCTTTGTTCTTCTTTTTCTTTTTCCAATTCTTCCGGAGTTTTTTCCTGGGTATTTGCTTTCTCCGTATTTCCAAATACTGCGGCGAAATTTTCAGAACAGCCGGATAATAGTAAAGAAGTAAATAATAGCATGACCAAGGTTGCAAACAGTGACACTTTAACTTTCTTAGACATAAAATTCACAAAAATCCCCCTTAAGCGACATTATTCTTACTATATACTCTATTCGAAAGAGGTGGTAAATGTCCAGTGTTTTTTCAAGGGAAAAGGGAGGAACTTAACATACTTTCTTTAAGATTAGTATTAATTCGAAAGCAATCATAGACTTTAAGGCCACTTCAATTTTTTGTAATTTTTAGGCCGTACCCTCAGGTACGGCCTAAATTGAGATTAGGGGGGACTTAATGGTCACAGGCGTTATGGCCTGTGACTAAACGGTTATTCAGGTAATCATCTACAATATCTTCCGGTTTTCCGGCAGGTACACCTACAATAACTTTCACACCCTGCTGTTCAAATAGACTGCGGGCTCTTTGCCCCATGCCACCTGCCAAAACCAAATCAGCCCCTTGTTCATGTACCCATTTAGGGATAACCCCCGGTTCATGGGGAGGGGGAGTTAGTAATTCCTTATTAGTAATCTTTTTTTCCTTTTCATCAACATCAATAAAAGCAAACTGTTCACAATGACCGAAATGCATACATAATAGGTTATTGGCTATAGGTAAAGCAATTTTCATAGATTTTTCCTCCTCAATAGTCTACTGAGTAAAACTCTATTATTTAAGAAAGGGCTTTTTCGACTTCTTTCCATAAATCCTGAATTTTTTTTGAAATTTCCCTTTCCGGGTATTCTACCACTACCGGTTTTTGTGCTACCTGGGCTTTGGTAACACAATTATCATAGGGCAGACTTCCCAATACTTTTATGTTATTTTCCGTGCAATACCGGGAAATTTTATCCGCCATTTGGGGATTAATATCGATTTTATTAATACAAACTCCCGTAGGTATATTAAAATGATTAGCTAGTTGAACAACTCTTTTCAGGTCATGAATTCCGGAGAGAGTTGGTTCAACCACTATTAGCACATAATCCGCTCCTGTTATGGAAGCGATAACCGGACAGCCAATCCCCGGAGAACCGTCATTTATAATCAACTGAGCCTTTTCTTTTTCGGCTAATGCCCTGGCCTTACTGCGAATTAGGCTAACCAACTTTCCTGAATTTTCCTCGGCGATACCTAAGCGGGCATGGACAAAAGGACCGTAGGGGGAATGGGAGATAAACCAATATCCGCTCAAATCATCCTCCATTTTAATAGCTCCTGTGGGGCAAAAGTGGCTGCAAGCACTACACCCTTCACAGAGAAATTTATTAATTTCTTTATTAGCCAAATTTACTGCATCATAGCGGCAAATTTCCCCACATTTACCACAAGCGGTACACAAATCTTTATCAATAAAGGCTGATTTCCCGCCGAAAAATTGGTGGGTTTCTAGGACGGTAGGTTTAAAAATCAGGTGCAGGTCTGCTGCATCTACATCACAATCCACCAGGATTTTCTTGTGGGCTAATGCTGCAAAAGAAGCTGTTATTGTAGTCTTGCCTGTGCCGCCTTTGCCGCTTAAAACAACTATTTCCTTCATCTTGCCAACTCCTTTTTAACCCCATCCCAGATCCTTTGCAGGTAGCCTTTATACTCCGGCAATTCCTGAACAGCCAGGTTCCCTTGGGAATAACACCGGGCCAGTTCATAACTATGGGGTATTTCCATGATTACGGGGATATTTTCTTTGGCGCAGAACTCCTGAACCCTGTTATCACCTATATCGGCTCTGTTAATTGCTACTGCCATGGGAATATTCAATTCTTTAACCATCCCTACGGCTAATTCCAGGTCATTAAGACCGAAGGGAGTAGGTTCAGTAACCAGAATAACGAAATCACTGTTTACTATTGATTGAATCACCGGACAACTGGTCCCGGGGGGAGCGTCAATAATGGTAATACCCCGGTTTTTACCCTGTTTTTTTACTTCTTTTATTAAAGGTGGGGACATGGCTTCACTGACCCTTAGTTTGCCGTGGATAAAATTTAAATTATTCTTTTTACCTATTTGGACCGTTCCAATTTCCCTAAAGCCTTCAGTTATGGCCTGAGAAGGACAGAGAAGTGCACATAAACCGCAACCATGACATAATTCCGGGAAAGTCAAAATTTTATCCTTTACCTGGGCAATGGCACTAAACTGACATGCCTGGCTGCAGAGGCCGCAATGAGTACATTTATCTTCATTGACTTGGGGGATAGGAAGATAACACTTTTCTTCCGTAACCCATTCAGGTTTTATAAAAATATGCCCGTTAGGTTCTTCTACATCACAGTCCAAGAGAGTAACATTTTCTTTTTCGCTTAAAAAGTAGGCAAGGTTAGTGGCCAGGGTTGTTTTCCCTGTACCGCCCTTGCCGCTGGCTATGGCTATTTTCATGGTTTCCTCCTATTTTTCCGACTGTTTCCGTTGTTCTTCTAATTGGCTTTTAATCTTCTGGAGATACTGGATTTCATTTTCCAGAAACTTAATATCTTCTTCCAGTAAAGTTTGTTCATCATCATAGGCCAAATTTTCGAAATAAGCCATTCTTCTCCATCCGGGGCCAAAGCCTCTCCCATATCCTCTACCGAAACCTCTACCCATTCCTCTGCCAAAACCTCTTCCAAAGCCTCTAGGACCTCTGCCGGGAGCACAATAACCAAAGCCACGACCGGTTAATGGCCCTTGTCCTCTTGGCCCTGTACCGTCAAAACCTGGCATTTGCTACACCTCCTTTCATTTACCAATGTCCTTCTTTATCCGGACCCTGGGCTTTACTCAATTTATTTTCCTGTAATTTTTGCAGGGCTTCATTTACGGTGCCCTCATTTATTAAGTAAATATCAATATCCGCAGCTTTTAAGGTTTGGTAAGCCTTAGGC
>ENA-OWOZ01001152-OWOZ01001152.1-bioreactor-metagenome-genome-assembly--contig:-NODE-1152-length-26333-cov-4.362622_pt1 | contig 26333 bp, 25 predicted proteins | sample MGYA00238140_ERZ651804 | MGnify/ENA primary metagenome ERZ651804 (study PRJEB26910, sample SAMN07631232) | bioreactor metagenome | isolation source: Switchgrass digestor | place: USA: Dartmouth... | reverse complement strand
CCTGGCTTTTCAACGGCACCGTGTTCGAAAACGTCGCCTACGGGAAAAAGGACGCGACGCTGGACGACGTGATACGGGTCTGCAAGGCGGCGAAAATCCACAACTTCATCACCTCGCTGCCGAACGGATACGACACGGTCCTGAGCGACGACGGAATCAACATCTCCGGCGGGCAGAAGCAGCTGCTTACCATCGCGCGCGCCATGCTGCTGGACGCGAAAATGCTTATCCTTGACGAAGCGACCTCCAACGTGGACACCCGCACCGAACTGCAAATCCAGAACGCCATGCGCGAGCTGATGACGGGAAAAACCTGTTTCGTCATCGCGCACCGGCTCTCCACGATTCAGAACGCCGACACGATTCTGGTCGTGCAGGACGGAAACGTCGTCGAACAGGGCGACCACGCTTCCCTGCTCGCCAAAAACGGCGTTTACGCGGAACTCTACTACTCGCAGTATCAAAGCTACTAAAAAACCGGCGGTGCCATGCCGCCGGCGTTTTTATAAAAAAATCAAAACCCGCCGGTGCGGCGGGTTTTGGCTTATGGAGGGTTATTCGGTTCTCAACGCTACAACGGGGTCTTTCTTCGCGGCGCTGCGTGAAGGAATAATGCCCGAAATCAGCGTCAGAAGCATGCTGATTACGATCAGCGAAATCGCCGTCGGCAGCGGGAGAACCGCGCTTAATTTATTCAATCCGGTCAGATGATGCAGGATCAGGTTGATCGGTATGCAGAGCAGATAGGTGATGCCCACACCCAGCAGACCGGAGGTAAAGCCGATGATGACGGTCTCGGCGTTAAACATGCTCGAAACGTTCCGCTTCGAAGCGCCGATCGCGCGCAGGATGCCGATCTCTTTCGTGCGCTCCTGAACGGAAATCAGCGTAATGACGCCGATCATGATGGACGACACGATCAAAGATACCGAAACGAACGCGATTAAAACATAGGTAATCGCATCAATAATGGTGGTTACGGACGACATGATCAGCCCGACATAGTCGGTATATTTGATTTCTCTTAAGTCGTCCACGGTTTCGTTGTATTCCGCGATGGCATCCTTGATGATGTCCTTGTCCGCGAAGGTGGAAGCGTACAGATTGATCGCCGTCGGAACGTCCAAATCGGCGCAGCCCAGCGCAATGAGGTTTTTTTCATAGGTCGAATCGGAAAAATTCGAAATCTCGTCGTAATACCTTGCGCACATCTCGTCGGTGTACTGCGCTACCGCCAAATCCAGCGCGCCGGCAAGCTCTTCGTTCGATAAGCCGCTCAACTGCTGGCGAACCTGCTCGGCGTACTGCGCTTTGAACTGTTTGACCAATTCTTGCGTGAACATCTTGTTCAGGTCCTCGTCGCTCATCGAGGCGAGGTATTGCGCCACGGTCTGCTCGTCCATTCCCGTCTGCTTTGCCATTTCGGGCACGATGGCGGCTTCGATGTCCGCGCGCGTCATGTTCGCAAGCGTGCCGGAAACAAACTGGTTCACTTCCTCGTCCGAAGGAATGCTCATGATCTTCAGGTAAGCGTCCGCCTTGCCGGATAAGTCCAGCGCGGATATATATGCTCTGAACTCCTTCGCTTTTTCCTCGACCGTCACCGTGCCGCCCGTATCTTTAAAGGGAAGTCCGGTGAAAATATCCGTGCGCGGATTCGCCTTCTGCGCTTTTACCGCTTCCGACTCGTACGCGTGCTCGATGATATACTGCGTCAGCTTGTTTGTGTAGCCGATAAAGTTTCGATTGTTGGACGATATGGAGTCTTTGCTCGGCTTCGCGATGCCGACTACTTTGAGCTTCAAAGCGTTGTCATACAGGTATTTCAGTCCCGCTTCGGTTTTGCGAAGGTCCGTAAAGGTTCCGGTGTTTTCGTCATAAACAAAACAGTCGGGATTCAAAACGGTGCGGAAATCCATGTTGCAGATTTCTTCAAACGACCATTTCTGTATCTCGTAATCGATGGTCTTATGGTTGACCGCCGCTTCGATCAGCTTCTGAATCTCTTCTTCCGACTTCAAACCCAGCGCGTACAGCGTCAGATCGTCGATTTCGTTGTTGTCGTCGACGAACAGGACAATCTCGTCGTATCTGGTCGGCCAGCTGCCGTATATCAAATCATACTGCTTTTCAAGCGCGTCGTTGACCAGTTTTCCGTTATAGCCGGGAAGCAGTTCCCGCCACAAATCCGTTGTGGACTGCATGTAAGACGCCAGGCCGCCCATCGTTTTGTTGCGCAGCTCGATCATAGAAGATATATCCACGTTGAGGAACTTTTTCATCAGGTCGATCATCAGTTTTTCCGTGTCGGACTGAATAATCGAGCCGTCAACGTTTTGTGTATAGATCTGCAGTTCGACGTCGTAGGAATACTGAACGCCCGCCAGCGCCTGGCCCAGCTTGCTGTTCTGGTCTGCGCGCTCTCTTTCGATAAACTCCTTGAACGCTTTTAGGTCGTTTTCCTGCGCGTCCATCGAGTTGAGCGCGTTCATCATTTCATACAGCATGGCCTTCTGGTAAACGGCGTCGTCCTCGTGCTCGGAAACCGACTTCGCTTTTCCCATGAAGGTGGAGAGCAGCGTCGTCGTGTCCGTGTTCTGCGATTGTATCGTCAACGGGTAGGATATCAATGTTTCTTCCTGCACATAGTTGATAAACTCGGTCGTGCCCTGCGAAACCGCGTATATTAAGGCGATGCCGATAATGCCGATCGAACCGGCAAAGCTGGTCAGCGCCGTCCTGCCCTTCTTGGTAATCAGATTTTTCAGCGAAAGCCCGAAAGAGGTGGCGAAGGACATGGAGGGCTTCTTTTTCTTGCGGTTCTCCTCTTCCCTGCGCTTTGCCTTTTCGGTCGCTTCTTTGACCTCTTCGTCCGTCAGCGGCATGCTGTCGCTGAGAATCACGCCGTCCACCATTCTTACGATGCGGGTCGAGTAGCGCTCGGCAAGGTCGGGGTTATGGGTTACCATGACCACAAGACGGTCTTTGGCGATTTCTTTTAGAATATCCATAACCTGAATACTGGTTTCGGTATCCAGCGCGCCCGTCGGTTCGTCCGCGAGGATGATGTCCGGGTTGTTGACAATGGCGCGGGCGATGGCGACGCGCTGCATCTGGCCGCCGGACAGCTGCGCCGGTTTTTTCCGGAGCTGATCCGCAAGCCCTACCTTTTCCAGCGCTTCCTTCGCGCGCCGGCGCCTTTCCTTTTTTGAAACGCCGGTTAGCGTCAGCGCAAGCTCGACGTTCGCCAGAACCGTCTGATGCGGGATTAAGTTGTAGGTTTGGAACACGAATCCGACCGAATGGTTTCTGTATGTATCCCAGTCTCTGTCTTTATACTCTTTGGTCGATCTGCCGTTAATAATCAGATCGCCGGTTGTGTAGTGGTCAAGACCGCCGATAATGTTCAGCATTGTGGTTTTACCGCAGCCGGACGGGCCGAGTATTGAAACGAACTCGCAGTCGCGGAATTTTAAATCAATTCCTTTCAACGCTTCGACATTCTCGCCGCTGGTATAATAGGTTTTGGTAATTCTTTTCAGTTCAAGCAACGATGGGTTCCTCCTTATTGTGTCTGTCCCTGCCGTAAAGCAGGCGTGCGCTCGAAATTTATGGTCAAATTCACCGTTTTTTAGTGAACGATTATGTGCGTTTTTCAAATTTTGCGCCGCATTTCGGGCAGGCAATTTCAATCCGTCTTCTTTTTCCGGGATTGGAAATGCGCACCGTGACTTTGCAGTTCGGGCATTTGTAATACCTGTAAATCTTCCGGTCGCGCCATCGGCTGCGCGCAAGACGGAGTTTCTGCAGGATTCTGTTTTTAAAGTTCAGGTAATTGCTCCGCTCCATCTGCCGTTTCAAAATGTTTTTGGACAAACTGCGCGCGCATGCCAAAATCATCAGCGCGGCGCCGAAAACATAGAGAAAATACAGATGCGGAAGAAAGGATAAAAGCATCAGCAGAAGTCCGGTTGCGGTTAAAAAGCGAAACAGCTCGTCGTAACCGTAACGTCCCCGCATAAACTGGTTTATTTTATATCCTAAATTCTCAAACCATCTGTTCATACAGCACACCTTCTGCGCTACCGACAAACCGCGATTTAGAACATCACTTTCAGCGGCTCTACGACCGCGGCGATTTCTTTGGATATTTTTATATACTCCTCAAGCCGCTGAAATCCCACGTGGTCGATGACGCGGTTAATCTGTTTGTAGATTTCATCGCGTATTTTCTGTATGGTTTCTTCGCCGAAAGAGGTGAGCGTAACGACCGTCACGCGCGCGTCCAGTACGTTCTTATCCTTTTTGATAAGCCCTTTTGCCGCCATGGTTTTGAGCAAAACGGCAACCCTTGCTGAACTGACGCCGAGCAAATCGCACAGCCGTCCGCTGGTGGTGCTCCCGCCCTGCTCGTAGAGGATTCGGAGCGCCGCGCCGATTCCCGCCGTCGTTTCGTTGAGCGTTTTGAATATTTTCTCGACATGAACCTTCTCGATTTCCTTCATGATTTTTTGTATCTCTTCCGTACTTGCCATGCCGCACCTCTTTCGACCGTATTCCGATAAATTGCTAACAGTGTTAGATTATAGTTAGCAATTTCAATCATATCAATTGTCATATTGTAAACAAATTAATAAATCAAAAAAGAAACCCCGCCGAGCCGGCGCTCCGCGGGGTATGTTATTCTTTTTTTAAATCTCCTTGACCGATTTAACCAACTCAAACTCGTTCAAAACCTCTTCGGATTCGGGTTTTGTGAGCAGCGAAACCGCAACGATGACGACGCAGGAAATGATGAACGCCGGCAGCAGTTCGTATATATCGAAGACGCCGCCCAACGGTCTGACGAACAGCTTCCATACAAACACCATCACGCCGCCCGAGACCATGCCTGCGATCGCGCCCATTCTCGTCGTGCGCTTCCAGAACAGCGAGAACAGCATAATCGGTCCGAAGGTCGCGCCGAAGCCCGCCCAGGCGAAGGATACGATCTTAAAGATAATGCTTTCTTTATCCGATGCAATCACCATCGCGATTAAGGCGATCACAACCACGGTAATCCTTGATATATTCAGTATGGTTTTGTCGGAAGCGTTCTTTTTAAAGAGCCCCTGATAAATGTTCTTTGAGAACGCGGACGCCGCGATGAGCAGATAGGAGTCCGACGAGCTGATGGTCGCGGCAAGAATGCCCGCGATCACGACGCCGGCAAGTATGGGCGGGAAGAAGTTTTCCGACAAGATGATAAATACGTTTTCCGAACTATCCTGCGTAAGCAGACTCGCCGGATAAAGCATTCTGCCTAATATTCCGATAAAAACAGCCGCTCCGAGCGAGATGACGACCCATATGATCGCGATGATTCTGGAGATTTTGATTTCGCTCGATTTTCGAATCGCCATAAACTTTAAAAGCACCTGCGGCATTCCAAAGTAACCGAGACCCCAGGCGAGCGTTGACAGAATGGTCAGGAAACCGTACTCTCCGGGCGCGCCAAACAAGGGTTTGCCGTTCTCGACAATCTGTCTGCCGGCTTCATCCACAGACGGGGTTGCCACGCCGAAGAACTCGAAGAATCCGGGGATGCTCTTAGCGTTTTCGACCACGTTCGAGATGCCCCCGGCATGCGAAACGCCTGCGATAAGCACGACCGAAAGCGCAATAATCATAACGACGCCCTGCATAAAATCGGACGCGCTCTCGGCAAGAAATCCGCCGACAAACGTATATAGCACGACGAATACCGCGCCCGCTATCATGATATACTGGTACTCCACATCAAACAATGCGCTGAATACCTTGCCGACCGTAACAAAACAGCTTGCGGCGTAAACGCAGAAAAACACAAGAATAAACAGCGCCGCGACGGTCAGGATGACCTTTCTCTTTTCCTTATACCGGTTGCTTAAAAAATCCGGAATGGTAATCGAATCGTTCGCGACATGGGAATACACGCGCAGTCTTTTTGCGACGATCCGCCAGTTGAGATAGGTACCGATCGCAAGGCCGAGTGCGGTCCAGAACGCTTCGCCCAGTCCGATCCAATATGCGACGCCGGGCAGGCCCATCAAAAGCCAGCCGCTCATATCAGACGCTTCGGCGCCCATCGCCGTGATCCACGGACCCAGCGACCTGCCGCCGATGAGGTAGTTGCTGCTGCTCTCGCTGGCGCGCTTTGCGTAATAAACGCCGATTACGATAACAGCCGTTATATATAGGATGATTGCGATAAGATATTGTATTTGCGAACCGCCCATTTGTTAACCTCCAACGTTTAATGCTGATATTATAATGAATATTTATACTTTTGTAAAGAATGATTTTTATATTTTTACGAATCTGCAAACGGGTTTTATGCAATTCGATGAAATTTATCATTTAAGGGTTGACAAATCGATTGCTTTGTTGTATTATATCTATCGCCAACCGAAAATAATTTGTGGGTGTAGCTCAGTTGGTTAGAGCGCTTGCTTGACATGCAAGAGGTCGTTGGTTCAAGTCCATTCATCCACACCATAAAAAATCCCTGAAAGCACTGGAAAGACAGTGGTTTTCAGGGGTTTTTCTTTTCGTGCATTTACACATAAATTGCAGTAATCGCGCTATGTTATTTTTCGGTGATACACAAAATGATACACAGAAAAACCAATAAGGATTTCTCCTGCCTGTTTCATTTTGCTTGCGGCAACAAGCGTATCATTGAGTTAATAATAAATCCGTTCATTCCGTTTGACTTATACTGCTTTATTCGTTATAATATAAATCAGTACCGCCGGCGCGCAAAAGCGCTGCAGATTGAAACTGCATATTTCCCTGTCATCCGGTTAAGCTATAATCTGACGGTATATATTGCTGATTATATTGAAATATAAGCAAAGTAAGTTCATAACAAACAGCTTTATATCGATTATGTTCACATTGTGTACACATCAACCTAATTATACTATGTTTTTGTACGCAATGCAACTCATAAAAACAAAAAAAGCGGGCGTCCTATTGGATGCCCGCTTACTTTTTTTATTTTTTCAAATATTTTATGTTCACAGCGCCGGTGAACAGTTTATATATCTTCTCCACTGCGTTTTTACCGTAATATACATAACCTGCTATACTGCCTGCATCAGGTTGGCAGTTGTCCGGATTATTGTCGTCATTTCAATAATCTCCTTCCTGTTATTCTCTTACAAGCGTTAAATCCGAGAGCTTAACAGCCGCGACGACAACACCGCCATAAGTTATTACAACCCGGTCGCCGACTATCTGTTTTACAACATGGTCGCGGGTGTAAACATACTTTGCAAGACTGCCGCCTGTGTAAGTCTTTGCTCCGGCATTTAAGCGTACAATGCTACCGACTTTAATGGTCGGTGTCGGTGCAGGCGCAGGTTCGGGAGCAGGAGCAGGCGCGGGCGTTGATGGGGCGGACGTCTCAGTGCTACGGGGTATCTTGATTTTCTGCCCGACGATAATCTTGTTCGGATCGGAAATACCGTTATAAGTCGCGAGCTTTTGGTATGTAGTACCGTACCTTGTCGCTATCTTGTTCAGCGTGTCGCCTCTTACAACGGTGTAGATGATTTCCTGCTTCGGCTGCTCGGGCTGTGACGGTGCGGAATTTTCAAGAAGTTTTTGGACTTCCGCTCTGAACCAGTCCATGTTTTTACCGAACTTCTTGAGCCAATGGTCGCAGTCGGCGTGATTGTTGCCGTATCCCTGCAGGTAGGCTTCGTGGTGGGAGCTGATTTTCTCTACGCCGAAACCGTATGTCTTACAAAGATAAGCGCAGAATTCCTGTGCTTCTTTCATTACTGCATAAAAATATTTTTCGTCAGTCAAATCATCTTCGCATATTTCAAACTGTATGCGCGCGGTCGGGTTGTAGTTATAAGAACCGTTCTTTCCCGATCCAACTCCCCAACAGCAAATATCAAAAGGTAAAACTTGATATGTTTCAATTTCGCCTTTTGCGTTTACGCCAATAAAAGCGTGTACGCAGGTTGAGCGCTCCATTTCCGCGGAAGATTTGTTCCAATGGTTTCCATAAACATTTACGCCGATATCTTCCAAGATGTCATCGTAATTGTCTTGTCCTTTAACCGGTTGCACATAGCGTTTTAATGTTTTATTGTTTGCGCCTGTGCTATGAACAACAATGCCTGTTGGTTTGCCATCGGTCATTTTTTGTCCTTTTTTGTAACAGTCGTTATTGATGAAGAAGCATTGTTTTAAAATCATTGATCATTCGCCCTCTTTTTCCTCAAGTTCCGGTAAACCTGCAATGGAAGTTAAAAGCGACAAGATGCCTGATAAAACTGAAGCGGATAAAACCATCAACCAATTAATGTCAGACATTAATGTTCCAACGCCGATTAATGCGCCTGCCGTTTGTGCCATCGTTTTGATAGCTCTGATTCCTGCGCGTTTCAACCATTTCTTGACTTTTTCCATTTCAATCATCCTTTCTTTTGATTGGTAAACTCATGAATTTTTTATACACATCGTCCATGACTCCATCTACGCCGAGCGAATGATATTGCTTCCAACAATTCTCAAAATTTTCTCTTGCGTAAATAGGCGCATAACCAAGTTCAGAATATTTATTCCATTCTCTAATCATTTCACTTCTCAACAACGCTTGGACTCCGAGTCTTACCGCATCATTGGTCAATTTTAATTTTTTTAATGATTTCCAGAAATACCCGTATAATGTAAATAATACAGTGGGAAAGCCGAGGAGTGATAAAATTTGATATGTTGTCATTTTTCTTCACCTGCATGTCTTTTATTTCCATGTGCCAATCAGTAGTATGTTTATAGTAACGTTTCTCGTTGTGTTATAGGTGTCAAGGATTTTAACCTCAACATAATTTGGCGCTAAATCGCTGATAAGCGCCGTTGGAAGTCCGGAAACAGCGTCTATGCTTACGCTTGAATATGCAAGAGTCACAAAACTAATAGGCATAGTAGGTATATCGGTAACGATTCCATAATAAGTGTTACCTGCATAAAAGGTTGTGATCGGAACGTTTTTATAAAACTTTCCATACATTATCAATTTCCCGCTTTTACGTTTAACGTAATGCCAACCGTTGCTTGAACCTTCTTCAATAACGAAATCGTTTATTGGTATTCCGTCAATTTTAATCGGCATGTTTACATTAAACCCCTCTTCTGTTGCTACGCTACCGAATGTAATGCCTTTGCCGCTCTTGTGGAAGTCCATCAGAACAAACGCAATCGGGATGTTAGTCGATTTTGTGGTAGATGATAATTGATCGGTAATCTTCCCTTCAATATTCCAAACATAAGCAACATCACAAGGAAGCACCGGGGACGTATAAGAAGCTCCTAATCCAGTTATTGTCGCCCATGAATTGTCTGTTGATTTTTTATACTTGATTTCATAAGTCGCACTATTTTTCCCTTCGAGGGATGAAATTGTACCGTTTATAGACAATTTCATGTATGAGCCTTCGTTATCGGGAGTTCCAACTGAATTACATCTAATTGCCGTTAAAGTAACAATAGGCGCTTGGTATGGCAATATATTTATCGATTTCGTAACAGGATCAGATTGCCTTCCTCTGTTATCTGTCACATACACAACTATGTTTTTTGTCCCTGTACCGACCAAAACACTTGTTGTTATATTTTGAGAAGTATAAGTACGACCGTCCACCTGAATCGAATATGATTTTATCGGCGATCCATAAGCAAGAGTAGTTGTTACGGAAATTGATAATGCAGATTTATTTTGAACGAATTTGCCGTATATCGAATAATAAGGCGTGCTGTCCGAATAGGTGAAGTTACAGGTCGGCTTGACAAATGGCGGGAAATCGAGGGATTTTACCATCTCCGCCGATTCGCCGATTTTGCTTGTATAACCGCTATCGGAATATGTTTCGATCACAAAGCCGATAGAAGCTTTAGATGTGTTTGGGTATCGTGTATAGATACTTTCAAGCAATGCGCTTGATAGGGTATATGTCGCTGTCTGCTGTGATGCTGATTTTTGCCCAAGGTTGACCGTCTGCAATACGGTGACATTTGGAATTGACACTCGAAGTCGATTATAAAAAGCGCTTGTTTTCGGGGTGTATTTGTAAGTAAACACTGCCGTCAAGGTGTTAGTTGATGTAGTAAGATAATCGAGGGTCGAAGCTCTCGGTATTGTTTCGAGCATAAAGGAACGACTTCCGGTAGCGTTTACAGCGTAATAATAAATTCCCGCTTCGATATATGCTGTAAACTCTTTTGTGCCGTCTGCATTGTGAAAAAAAGTATATTGCCCACTTGCAATAGTTGTTCCAATGTATAACTTGATTCTGTTGCTTGACGAATACACTGTTGCGCCGTCAATTATGACTTTAAAATTTCCGGCTTCGTACCACTTCGAAGAATATCCGCCAACACCGACAAGCGACCAATTTATAACTGTTGTATTGTTTTGAACTGATTGTGAAGCAATTTCCCACTGAAATTGAATTGTTCTGGAGTCGTAACCACCTGTTGCGTCAAAACTTCCTAAATACGCCATTATTAATCACCGACCTTTCGGAAAGATAAATTCCCGTTTACGCCTGGGACAAAGGCGAAGTTACCTATTTTTGCCGACATCGTGAATTCCGCATCGGTCACATAGAATTTGTTATGTTGAAAATAAGCGACCTCTTGCCCGTTTTGTTTAAACGTCATCCTATCATGCTCTATTGTCAAGGTAATCTCGTTTCCTTCTTCGCCGAGAATTATATCACCGTCAACAAATCGAATATATTTCAACCGTTCGTTATATTTCTGTTGTAAATCTCCATTTACATTGTTGATTTCGGTTATTGCTTCCGTAAATTTCATAGTGATTTCTTCCGCTGTCTGCTCAAACTGCGTAGAAATCGTTTGCTGATAGCTTTCGAAATCACCTGTACGGACGAATTCAGCCGTTGCCGTCTGAATAATCTCTTGACAGTTTTGAAGAATCTGTGTCATTGATTTTTGGGATTCTTGATCTATTTGATTTACCAACTCTTTTTTAACCGTTTCGCCATGACGAATTATTTTTTCTGTCGTGTCTATTTGGTCATTTTGATTGCTTTCGATTAATGACAAAAATGCTTTTCCAAGAGTAATTTTTGTGTTCTGCGGATTAAGCAAATCAATTGACAGCTTTGTCAAGTTATATGTTGCGCTGTAATTATGGGGAACCGAAATAACATTGACTTTTCGATTTATCCGGAAAGATTGAATATCTTCATCACTGAAATGTAAATCAACAGCATTTACAGTAATGTTGTTCGATAACATTATTCCTTTTTGCGACAACCAATTCATAGCTTTGGTTTGTAAATTGGAAGGTTCCGCAACATCGTCCCATTTTTGAATGGAACAAATATAACCGTAGTTTTCAACGGCGGATTTCGAATAAATAACTTTTCCGGATTTGACCAAATCTTCTGTTAAATCACCATCGGACAATCCTTCTATCGTTAATCCTTCGTTTCCGATCGGGATAACTGCCGAAGCGGTTTCTATTGCGCTGTTGCTTGATGTTAGGTTTAAAAGATTTTCTCCGAATTTGATTGTTTGCGCGTTTGTCAACGGAAAATCGGAAAGATAATCGATATAATTGCCGTCAGACTCGTACCGAACGCACAAAAAACCGCCAAGGGAAGAACCGAACAATTTGTTCGAAACACATTCCCAAGCAGTCAAATAATCTTCGGACGATCTTGTTATATAATTGTTCGGATCGGTTACGGTTACATTTCCAAGCTTGAATCGCTGAAATTCTTCCACTTGCGAATTATGCCGATCGATTATCCAATTCAAGAAAAATTCGACTTTGTTTTCACTGTTGATGTAATCTTGATCTTCTGCCCAATCGCCCGGAAAATTAAACGGTTCTATGATGGAATCGTTTAAGTACGATAGTATGCCTTCTACCTGAATGTTTTTGGAATTGTTCCAATCCAACGTATCAGAAAAAATTCTGCCCTTGAAAATGACATCGCCATCTTCAAGGACAGAAACAACGGACTTCATTTTTCGCAACTTGTCGTAATAGGGATGATTTTTATGAACAGTGAAAGAACAGCTTCCGGAAGTGTTTGTTTCGAGGACTAATTTCGGATTAGAAACGATTAAATCATCATCTCTTGGATCGAGAATTAAATAATTGTCACATAAAATTTGATACATCATAAATCCCCTTCTTGATACTCAATAATAATCGTTCCTGTCCCTTTCGCTTGTAAAACATTAACGCCTTCCGACAAAATAAAGTTTAAAACAACATGTGTTCCGGATGATAATGCCGTTTCAACGCTTCCAAATTTAATCGTTGCTTCGGAGTCAACGATAAATGTTGGAGAAACTTTTTTTCGAGAATTAAACAATATAATGTCTGAATATTCTGAAGTTAAAGTCTTTTTTACAACAGTTTTATCTTGTTTACGTTTCCAGGGATTAAGATTTGCTGTAACAACAACCTTGGAAATAGGATAATTGTTTGTGAATGAAGAAACATAACAACGCCCCGTCCAATACCAATCCGAATCTTTGTCGAGCGTTATTTTGTTGAAATGAACGCCGTTTAAAGCATTACAAACTTCCGAATACTTTGTCATGATGTCATCTTCCGGAAGCGTTGTGAATGTGAATGTTGCATTTCGATTTTGATATTTTATTTCCCCCAACGCTTCCGAAAGATCAAGTGATCCATCTGCCCCAGGAATATCAATATAAGTCATTTTTGGCATTGCCGGGGGAATGTTGACAGATGACAGAATCAAATTCAAATCAATAAAAGAATGAATATTTCCGAATTTTATTCCGTTCATGCCGGCGCACCCCTTCTTTTTATAGTTGTCATTTGACCCAATCTTTCGTTGATTCTGTCAATTATACCCCCAACCAGTTTATCGCCGTCAAGGAGCAATTCAGGACTTGGATCAATGTTTTTAACCGCTTCTGTCAATTCCTCTATCGCGGAAAGAATTTTCTCGTTCGAATCGTCTTTTGCGGTTATTTTAGTCATGTCGTTGGCAACAGCCGAAATCCATTTCCGGTTGTTTTCAAGCGGAACAACGGCTTCTGCGCCTTTACCTTCGAGCAATCCAACTTGCCCTTTTTCCAAAACACCGCCTTTTTCAAGTAACGGAATCTGTGGCGGTGTTATCTCTTTGATGTCAAATCCGAATTTTTTTCCACCGATTACAGGCACCCACTCCGGAACATCGAATTGTAATTTATTCAAACCGCTTATAACAAAATTTATTCCGGTCGTTACGCCTTTAATCATACCGTTTATTCCGCCTATAATCAGGTTTACGACCTTTTTTATTCCGTTCCAAATTCCATCCCAAACCGCGCCAATGTCTTTTCCAAGACCTTTAAAAAACCCTACAAGCGGATCGATTAATTTGGTTTTGAACCAATTTGCAACACCGGAAAAAATGCTCGAAATGTCGTTCCATAGATTTCTAAAGAATCCTGAAATGCTTTGCCACATTCCTTTGAAAAAATTAACAACTGGGTTGATAACTTTATCTAAAATCCAATTGCCAATCGGTTCAAAAATATTTTTTACCAACCATTCCCAAGCAATTTCGGCAAGCTTCCAAACTTCTTCGATGAAATTCCAGAACGCTTTTCCTATTTCTTCCGTAACTCTACCTATGCCTTCTAATATCTTTGGAATGTTATCGATTAGAGCATTGACCAAAGCGACTACAATATCGGGTATCATTGGCAACAGCGTTTTTATAATTTGATCTGTTGCATTAACAAGACCGAAGGCAAGTTGAATTACGCCGTCAATTAATGCCGGCAAATTATCAATTAATGCTATTACTATTGCATTTATGATTGCCGGTAAATTATCGATAATCGGCTGGATCATGTCCGGAACATACTTCATCAAAACCAATATAGCGTTTACAAGTCCATTAACTAATTGTGGAATTAATGCCGGTAAAGCGCTTATTAATGCGTCTATAACGGACGGCAAAGTCGAAATAATGCCTTCGAAAATCTGAAAAATGCCGTCAATGAACATTGGCAAAGTGTTGACAATCGCTTGAATAATGCTCGGCAAAGCTTCAACCAGTCCATCAATTAAAGCGATTGCACCCTGAATAAGTGTAGGAAGCATTTCATTCAGAATTTTCGGAAGCATTGGAGTTAATTTTTCAACGATCGTTTGAACCGCAGAAGCGATTCTCGGCATTAGTTCTGTGATTCTCGGCACAATGTTTCCGAGCGCCGTAACTCCGGCATTTACAAAATTTTCGATTAATGCGCCTAAATCTTGGTCAGGATCGGACAATCCTGTCATTAAGTTAGTCCATGCCGATTTCATGGACGAAATTGAACCTTGGATTGTTGTCGAAGCTTCTTTCGCGGTCGTACCTGTGATTCCCATTTCGGTTTGAATCACATGAATTGCTTCCGTTATATCTGCAAATGAAGAAATATCGTATTTTATACCAGATATTTTTTCGGCATCCCGAAGAAGCCTTTCCATTTCTTCTTTTGTTCCGCCGTAGCCAAGCTTCAGGTTATCAAGCATTGTGTAGTTTTGTTTCGCAAAGCCCTGATAGGCGTTTTGTATCGCATCTATGGATGTACCCATCTTGTTCGCGTTGTCCGCCATATCAATGATTGCTTGATTTGCATATTCGGAAGCTTTTGCAGTGTCGCCGTTTAACGACTGAAGCAAGGAAGCAGAAAATGACGTGACTGTTTCCATGTATTCATTCGCTGACAGCCCCGCCGTTTTATATGCGTTATTTGCGTATTCTAATATCGTATCGGACGATTCCTTGAACAGCGTTTCCACACCGCCAACAAGCTGTTCGTAGTCGGCATAAGCGCCAATTGCATCTTTTCCGATTTTGGCAATCGCAACAGACCCAACGGCGATTCCGGAAGCAATTGTTTTTCCAACAGCGACAGCACCTTTTCCTATCGCGCTAAAAAAACTTCCAAGTTTTGACGAAGTTTTTTCGCCTTCGCCGGAAACATCTTTCAATACATCTTTCGCCGTATCATATCCGTCTATTCCGATTCTCCCGAATATTTTAAATAAATCCATCAGTCAACCCCCTTTCAAGAAGGAGTGAAGTTTTGCAAAATCGATATTGCTTTGTTGATCGTAGCTTCAAGATCGCCCTTTGACATGTTTTGGTTTTTATTTGTTGTTTCGATTTCGGCGTTCCAATCGTCAAACGATTTTCCAAACACTTTGTGAAGGTAAAATTCCCACCTATATTTATCTTGATTTTCTTCGTTGACTATCGAAACAAACTGATCTAAAAACCAATTTAAACGGCTCGTTTGGATGTAGCCGTTTAGAAAAGAAAATGGATCAGCATATCTTTTGAATAGCTGATCCATAAACTTTATTTCTTCTTGCTGAACAACCTTGAAACAGCCTTGAAAAAATCCGGGAATTCATCCTTTCGGATAAAGTCGATTAGCATATCGGTAAAATCGACCATAGACAAATTTTTAATTTCTTTGACCTGAAGATTGGATGTATTGGAAAGCAACTGATATATGTCGTTTTTTGCGTTTTCCAAATTTACAATCAATATCTGTGCTAATTCTAACACGATTTGCAGGGAAGCCGCTTCGGTGTCTAAACCTTCTTCAACTTTTCCTGTCATTGCCGTTTTAATAAGCTTTTTAATATCTTCTGATTCAAGGCATTTTCTGAATTTATCCAAACCGATTTTGCCGAGGATAGAAAACATCAAAAACATGTCGTCGGCACATAGTTTACGAAATTCCCATTTTTTCATTTCCATTGTTCAACAACCCCTTTTCTTTATGCTTCGTTCGGATAGTAAATTCTAACGGGCAGAACATCAAGATCGCAATCGATGTCCGCATACGCCGTAAATGTTCCGGCGAACACTGAATTTTCCTTGTTTTTGCCTTCGATGGAAATTCCGGAAGTACACAGCGCATAATCAAATATTACAATCAATTCTTTCGAGCCGTCAGCAGTTTCGCCGACAAAACCAAAATTCTGAATGTAATCGCCGGATTCGATATGCGCTTTATCCTTTATCAAGTCAAACCCGGCAACGACTTCATCGCCGACAGTAACTTTTTTACCAAGCATCAATTTTGAAAGTAAATCAGAATTTACTTCCGCAAAATTGATTTCAGCCGTTGCGGTTCCGCCTGTTTTTACGGTCAACCCTTTAACTTTAACAAGAGCGCCGTCAAGTTCAATGTCTTTCAATTCGCCCTGAATTGTAAGTTTGCCACCGCCGGATGTTGCGCCGAGAATTGTTCCACCCCATCCGCCGGAAGAAAGTTCGTAATAAGTTCCAAGCGATCCTTTAATCGGACTTGCAACAGGCGTATATGTGTATTCCGGCGCGCTTCCGCTTCTTGTGTAATAGGTTTTTCCTGCGACAATATCGGTGTCGGAAGTCAGCGTGTATGTCGGCGCTGTGTACTGCAAATCTTTATACCAAACTCCGGCGCCGAATAAAATATTGGAAGGAGTGCTTTGCGTTATTCCATGTTTAGCCATATTTTATAGCCCCCATTCTTGTATGTTTAAATTGATTTGTATTCTCTTGATTTCCGCTTCCCCGGTCGGAACCGGAAAAGCATTGTCGTATGAAATTACAACGGATTTTCCGTTCGATTTTGTTCTAAAATCATAAAACGCCGTAAAAACGGCGTTTTTTCTTTCTTCCAAATCTGCCCAAGCATTTCTCGTTGTTCCGGTCAGTGTGAATGTAGCTGTCAGTTTTCCATCTTCAGTCATAATTGGTTCTTCGATATAAGAACCTACCCAATATTCCATCGGCAAATCGGAACACCTGTATTCTATGAATTGATAGGGAATATTAAGCAATTCCATCTGTTTGTTTATAACTTTTATCGCTTCCATTACTTATCCCCCAATTCCATGAAAGTTTGTTCCGCATATCTTTTGATTTTTGGAAGAACTGTGTTTTTCGCTTTTGTAAACGGTTGTCTTGGTTTTTTTCCTCTTGTCGTGTGCCATTTTCCGTCAGGCGTTTGGTAACGCCAAGGCGTTTCTTTCCGTCCATCGCCGTTTAAAGCATAATCGCCTGTTCCGAATTCTTCCCAAATAGCGTTTTCTTCCGGTGACCCGACTATACCTTCAAATTTTGATTCGTCAACTACATAATCCCATGATCCTGCCGTTTTACCTGTTTTTCGTTTTGTGTTTCGCTTAACTTGCGATTGCAATTCTCCGCACGCTTCGTGCAGAAACGCAATTGCCTTTTCGCGGATCGCAAGAATAGTTTCCTCTGAAAAATCTTCGAATTTTATATCAGCCATAATCAAACACCTACATACTTCAAATAAATTTCAAGGCGTCGATTCAACTCCATAGGATTGTCAATCAGAAGAACATCATAATTCTTTCCATTAATTATCATGCGTTTGTTTATCGGATCTCGGTCAATGTCAACATAATCGCAAATGAAAATATGCGTAGATTCCTGAAGCTTGGCGCTGAAGTTGGAATATTTACTATCCCCACCGCTTAAATCAAGAAAACCGGTCAAGTTTATAGAATTATTCCAACTCTCAACGCCTTCGCCGATGTCGTTTTTAGCGACCGTTTTGACCTGTAGAATCGCTTTTGTTCTTCCGCCTATCATATTAGCACCTTGCCTTTTTGTATTTGTCCAAGGCGCTTAAAACGGCTTTAGGATAACCAAGGACGAATGTTGCCGAATCTTCGTATGTGACCGAATGTCTTGAAAGTGTTTCGGACTTTATTCCGATTTTATCCGCCATTGTCATTTTCCACTTCGCCATGTTCAAAGCACATTCCACGACATCCGCAGGGTATTCAACCTTCGTAACAAGATTCTTCGGAACCGAATGTAAATGACGGTCAACATAAATGAAATTGTCAGTTGTCGAAACGACAGTATAAGTTCCATCATTGACTGCCGATTGTGAAATTTGAACGGTGTCGCCCACCGAAAGGAAAGGCGAAGCACCGTTCAAAATGTTTTCAACGGATGAACAAACAAAGCGCACATTTCTATTTTGGAAATTGTTATTTGTATATGTCCGAATAGTATGTTCAATCGCCGATAACAGAACGGTTATTTGCTCGTTTGACATATCTCCAAAATCGATCAGCGCTTTTGCCGTTTCGATAGTACAAATCATGTTGTTCACCCCTTTTAAAAACTATTTTATGCCTTGAATTTCGCAAGAACCACTTTTGATGCATTGGTTAATGCTACACCATAGTATTTTGCAACAGTTATATCATACTGTTGCGACTTCGGAAGCCATTCAGCATCCACCTGAATATCCTTCTTCAAGAAGATAGTAACAGCAGGCAGTTCATCTTCGGTGTATTCTGTTTCAGCCGAAGCCGGTTCAAGCTTAACAATAGGATTCAGGTAGTAAGGATTTGCAACGGCTGAAATATAGTCGCCGACTTTAGGGAACACTACCGCCTTGTTTGTAGCATCCCAAACGCATTTATCTTTTACCGTAGACAGATTTACTTCTCCGGTCGATGCGCCCGATTCAACGACTAAAACGGCGTTTTGTGTAGTGGATGTTGCAAGCGTGTACTCGATCTTCGGAACATTCTTTGACGGAACGACCCTACAATTTGCAATAGTTCCGATTTCGCCGCTAACCATTACATTCATGCCTACATATTTGTTGGCATCGATGAAATTGGAATCTTTACGCAAATCGGTAACTTGTTTCGGATGAACGAACACTACTTTTGTAGTATTTTCTTCCTCTTCCAAAACATCGATTGCATCGACTATCGAATTATAACCGATTTTTGAAGTTGTGCCGTCATAGCTTAAAGATCCTTTATACAGGACTTCACGCACATCGTTTTCAATCTTAACCGCAATTGATTTTGCCAACTGGATTTCTGCCTGTCCAATGGGATCGCCAAGACCGCTGTTCACAGCTTCCTGTGTAATTCCAACCGACTTCATCGCCTTTTTAATCGTAAAAGTAGTTGTGGATGCGGTCATTTTGCTGGGTGTAATGGAATCGCCTTCGGCTACATCTTCGGCAGAACCGATGAAGTTCCATGACGGCACCGTTTTGGTATCGCCAGGAACGCCAACAAGCGTAGTGTCAATTTTAGCATAAGGCGTATATTTCAGCATCGCAGGAATTTTCGCCTGAATCATATCGCCCATAACTTGCGGATTGATAATGTCTGATAATTTTGTAAGTGCCATTTTTCATTTCTCCTTTTTTCGTAAATTTAATTTTTCATGATCTGTGCGTATTCTTCGGGATGTTCCATAGCGAATTTATTTCGCTCTGCATAGGGTTTTTTCAGAAGTTCCCCTTTCGTCATTCCGAGCGAATTATTATCGCTCTTATCAAGCGGAATTTCTTTAACTTCCTTATTAGAATTTGTTTCGAAATGGTTCGGAAATTGAGCCTTTAAACCTGCGATTTTATTATCAAGCCCTTTGATCTTTCCGTTTTCATCAAGCTCAATTTCACCTTTCTGTTTGAACTTGTAAGTCAAATAATCAATGTCGGTTGCTTTAGCTTCCAACAGTGCGATTTTAATTGCCGACTCTTTCTGGATTTCGATCATGTCTTTCTGATATTGTTCGGCTTTGGATTTCCATTCGTTAATCTGGTTTTGAAGCGATTCATTATCTTTGGTCTGTTTTTGCAGATTTTCAATTAGTTTCGATGCTTCGTCATACTGATTTTTCAGAGTATCATTTTCCGTTTTCAGTTTCCCATAACGGATGTCAAGGTTTTCTTCGCCGGCGGTAAATATTTTATTTTGCTTCATTTCACCGATGATTTCGGCAATCTGCTGATCGTCCAAACCTTTAGATTTAAGAATTTCTTCAAACTTCATTTAAACAACCCCTTTTTTACAATTTTAACGTGTTATGTCACGAAATTTCGGTCGTAGTTTTACATCGTTGCGGATGAAAGCGTATAAAAAAGAACGCCCGAAATAGGCGTTCTTAATTATCAATAAACGATTAATAATTAGCGTTTGGATCGAGATTAGGTTCGTACGGTTCTTCTTTTTCAATGCATTCTTGAAGCGTTTTAATAATTTCTTCTTCCGACATATGCCGACATAACATTAACGGAAATTGATCGTCAAACATTTCACAATATTTTTCCATTAATTCATCCACGTTCATTCCACCCTCATATTAGATTTTTTATCATTTCTTCAAAAACTTTATAAGATTTAGGAATATATTTTTTTATTGCGTCAAGCGCTTCTTGATTTGTAAACGTTGCAGATGTCATTTCTGCAAACGCTTCTGTAGCAAGTCCGTATGCGATGTCGCCGTATGTTCTTTCTTTCCAATACGATTTTCCATGACCGAAGCCAGCTTGAATTTTTCCGTCTGTAGCGCCTTCGAGAATGTCGGATAAATATGATCTTGCCATTTCTGGAATATTCTTTATTTCTTTTTCCAGTAAAGAATATGCAATCGATTTTGAATATTTTGGAGTTCCACCGATCCATTTTCCATATTCTTTGTAAAACTCCCAAGAAAAATCGCTTATAAAACCATTTTCATATAACCATTCATAGTCATTTGAATGAGCTTTAAATTCGGCTTTTAGTTTTTTATCAAGATCGTCAACCAATTTTTTGACTTCTTCTTTGATTGTTTTTGGAAATTTTCCGTTTTCGTATGCAGATGAATAATGAAACGCAATTGTGCGTGCGTCGGAAACGGTCTTTCTTGCCAAACTGTCAATTGCATGACCAGCTTCATGAAACGTTGTCTGATATGGCTTCTCCCATCTGGAACCTTTTGAATCTTGTGTTCCATTTACATATATCGTATCGTTTGCACAGTGAGCTAAATCTTTATAATTGGCATCTCCAACTCGAATTTGTGATTCATACTTTTTCCAAATTTGTGCCAATTCTTGGTTCGGTGAATTTACAACAAGGTTGTGTAAAGCATCATAATATTCTTTGCCGAACGCTTTCGCAAGTTCAGATTCATAATTCAAAGACAAAACGCTTTGCTTTGCTTCAATCACTTTAGATTGTTGCCAAAATACGGTTTTAAATTCATTATATGATTTTGCATCAGAAAAATCAACCAGTTCGCCGGTGTCGCCATTCATTTTTGTAAAAGAATCTTTATCAAGCGCCCATTTTGCTCTCTGTAACAATTGACATCTGCAATTGCAATCTTCTGACGGGATTCCAAACATCCCCGGCGCTTCAACGTCGCCTTGAGCGGACTTAAAAGGTTCGTCAAGTTCAGCAATTTGACCATCCAGTTCTTTATGTGTTGGACGAGTGTTGCCATCCAATGTAGCATCCCATTGCTTGACGATGTTTGCGCCTTTGTTTTTTGCCTTTTTCATGGCGTCAAGGGAAGCGGATTGCTGAATTCTGTGTCCTTCTGTTCGTGCAATGCGGACTGCGTTTGTATACGCTATGTTAGATTTTAAACTGATTTGTTTTGCAATCTGTTCCCAAGATAATCCGGAAGCAATGCCTCTTGTTACTTCTGAGGTTATACGCTTTTTAAGTTCTTTTGTGTCAACACCCAAACGCTTATACAAACCTTCGGAAATCTTACTGTTAAGAGTGATTGCCCGGATCATATCTTCTTGGTTTATCGGTATTATAAGCGGAACACCTTGCTTTTGCATATCGTAAAATGTTCCGATGTAAGAATTTTTATAAGAATCTTCCAAATACTTGGAAATGGTCGAGTAATTGCCAGAACGCAAGACCTGAAGCGTTGATTCTATCTGACGTTTTAATTGCTCTTGATAAGCTTTTTGATAAATAGCAGACTGGACATTATCGCCCATCTGAATTCGAGTAGTATATTCCGCTATCTTTTTTTCAATGTCTTTTAAAGCGGCTTTATAACTTTTTTCAAGGTTTTTGATAACCGCTTCTTCGTCTTTAAGCAGGGATTGTTGAACTTCCTTCTGCCATTTGTTCATTTGTTTCAACTCCGTTCAAAACGGATTCTGCGTTTAGAGTATCTTCAATGGGATTAGTCAAATCCGGGAATAAGTCTTTAATCTTCTCATAATCCCACTCCATAATTTCGCACAAATCCCTTTTGATTTGTTCTTCAGGCGCAACCGATATAAGATTCAAAAGATTATCGACTTTCATCTTCTGTGTCTGCGCTTTTGCATATTCCACCTGTGCAACTTCCTGATCGTTGACAATCACATGACGTTTGAAGTCGAAATAAACGTCTGAACTTTTATAACCGGTTTTATATTTTTTATTAATTTCATCGATTACGATGTTTACCAAAGTCCGCAGGAAGGCTTTCAACCGTCTTTCAAGCTTATCGGCTTTCAGATCAAGCAACGTATAAGCCATTTTGATAGCCATATTTGTCGTAGCATTGGTGTCCTTCAGTCCTGCCGAATTCAATCCCATTCCAAAACGATATATGTTTTTTTCGTCTTGTTCCGCTTTGGTTTTTCTCGCTTCGTATGGGATTTCGATTGTCTTGATATCGATTCCGCCTTCAGAATCAACACCGATAATTTTCTTGGTCTTTAGATTTTGCTGTAATTCGTTAAGGTCATTTCCTTCGTAACCTTTTATAACATGTATGGGAGTATCAAAATCCTGAATGTTATTTGTCAGACCGCACTGCATTAAATCATAATCGTCAATCAGCGCTTTAATCGGCTTTAAACCGCTTGTCTGTTTCCGGCAAGTATCTAAACGCCAAAAAGGAATGAACCCAAGCGAAGCGCCGTACAGCTTTCCTTTATCTTCATAAACAATGTGTGGTCTTGGATTCAGTTCGGCGGATCCATCCTCAATAATCTTTCCTTCGCCATCTTCAACGAAATAATAAACGTTTTTATCATCCCAAACCTGAATTCGCTTTATTGTTTTCTGTCCTTTTTCGATTCTGTCAATATACCAATAAATAACGTATTCGCATCCGTCATCAGTGTCTTTAGCCCGGACTTCAACAACCCCCATGGAATCGGCACATTCGAATTTTATCCTATCATCGGCTGACTTGTAGGCATACATATAGCCGAACCCCTGTGAATACGTTTCGGTCAAGAGTTCGGCTGTTTCACTCCAAAAATCTTCATCAAAGTATGTGTCGAGGTGTTCCTGCAATCCTTCTGCGGTGTTTTTCGCCCGGATAGGATTTTCATTGAACGATAGCATATGCTGAACGAGTTGATCCACCAATTCAGTAAAAAATGGATGTGGAATTTTTGCGTTAGTTCTGTATTTATCTTCTTGAAGGTTTCCATCGGCATCATAATAGAAAAGTCGGTAATTTAAGATATCATGTTCACCTTCATAGTATCTTTTACCGACTTTGGCGTTTAATTTACGTTCCGATGTTAAATCATCATCGATAAATCGCTTGATATCACTCGGTTTCAGCATTTGTTTCACCCTCAATTAATGTCTGGACAGCTTCCAAAAACGCATCCGGCACCTGCTCCATCGCCATATCTCCAGCTTTAATCCGGTTGTAAAGTGCGTTGATAATAACAGCCTTGTCAATTTCCATATTAGACTACCTCCGTTTTTGTCAGTGAAATATTGCCGCTGGCGTCAATTGCAAAGCCAACCTTATAATACTTGCCGTCTGCGCCCAGCGTAAGCCCGTTTGCATTGACGTAGTTATATACGTTCTCTCCGATAATGCCGGATGAAGCCGTAAAGTAGGTAAATGCTACGATATCGCCGTTAAAAAGTGCCGGATGCGTAATTTTTGTGCCGGCATCGGTGATTGTAGCCGCCGATACATCGAGCGGTGTTTGCGTGCCGTCAGCATTAACTTTGCAGAGCGTTTCGAGGGATTGAATAGGATAATCGGTGCGCAGGATTGTTATGCCGTCGTCATATACTCCGGCGTCGGCAATGGCAGGCTCGCAGATAATTAAGCCTTTCGGGTAAGATAAGAGCGTGCCTGTGACAACGTTGTTTTCGGTTATTGGCGTTGCGAGTTGGTAATAGAGTTTTTTACCTACAAGCATTTCTCTTGCTTGAGCGAGTGTTACGCCCTTGTTTAAAGCAAGCGCAAATTGACTATTATTCCAATAAGCTGTAACACAATTCAAATAAATGGGGTTGCCGTTTAATATTACAGGTGTTGTTTTATATCCTTCGATACTAAAATTGAGGGTTTGTGTCATTGATCCAAAACCTATAAAATCATTAGGTTTTTTAATTTCCGCGATATCAAAGGATGTCATACCTGTGTATATTGATTGTATGTCGCTTTCCTGTAACGTATATTCTTTAACATTTATTGTTCGCTTTCCGGTAGCAAGGTCAACCGTATCGCATACACCATTAGGCAATCTTCGTAATGGCTTCGGTTCGATGTAACATGTTGTTTCCTTATACAGTTCATATTCCGTTGCTCCTGTACCATACTCGATTTGCAGGTTTTTAATTCTTACTTTATACGGCTCTATTCCCCAAAATGAAATTCCCACATATTTGTAATTATTAGCAGGTATGGTAATAACATTTTTCTCTTGTATGGTTCTACTACTCGAGTCGTCTTTAAAGTCAAAAATAATCACCCTATCGCTGGCAAGCTCATTAAATAATATAGTTCTACAAAATTTTGTATCACTGGTATCTGATGACCATTCCGCGTCAAAGGATATTGTTACAGGTAGCCCATTTATTTCTACATACACGCCTTCTCCCCTTGTATTACCATGCTTTCCTGCTGAATAAATAATGCCGTTTTCGATTTTTAAAGGATAATTTTTATCAATATTTGCTTTATAGTATTTTAACGGCTTATCTATATTAAATATGTTTTTCCCGATTGACTTAACCCGCATAGGCGTTACGCTTTGAGTACCGCTTATATAATTCGGGCATATTTGAGCTATTTCTGTGGCGGTTTTAGACTGTAATCCGTGAGCATTAAGATCGATTACATTGATATTTGCAACCGCTGTCGTGTCGTTTGTAATGGTCATAGTTGAGCCAGTACCGGTTAATATGGTTTTATGCAGGCTGTCATAATACTTATTACCGGACACACTGCTAAATGATACTGTACCACCAACAGCGACGCTCGCTTGTGCAACGAGCGGTGTAATCGTCATACCCTTTATCTTACCGCCCACACCTAATACAGCCGCGTTTTTCGGTACGGCGGTTATCTTGCCTGTGCCGTTAAGATTAATTCGCGTGTCGCCGCTCATTTGCGCCTGAGCAGCTCGCAAGGTGGCAAGCTCGGATTCGAGTTTCGCAGACTTGATCGTCAAAGCATTAATATCAGATACGCATTTGCCAATAGCATTATCGACATATATCTTATCTGCTTTTCCTGCAACCGCTTGTGCGACGGCTTTTCCGCTTTGTGCGTTAGCGGATTCCGGATTGTACTCCTGATCTATAACCTGAAAACTAACTGCGCCAGTTATTTTTGTAGGCGCTTTATTTATCGTCCCTTTCAAAATAGTCATTCTGCCGTCGCCCCCGTCACACAGTTTTCAATCAAAAACACATCGACCGGTATAACGTTGTAATAGTCCGTACCAGACTGTAAGCCAACGTCATAAAAATATTTTCCTGCTTCGAGGTTTGCCGTGTCAGCAGGCACAAAATTCACAATATATTTTCCTTCAACAGCGTTAGTTATTTCTTTCAGTATTAAACATTCCGTACTGTTAAAGTTTCTCTTTACACCAAACCGAATGATTTCGCCTTCTTGAAGTTCGTAATGATCGCCGTTGGCATCTGTCACATTTATTTCAAACGAACAAGTCGTACCTTTAATCAATTTTATCGTCATTGCTTTCGCCCCCTAAATAATGGATCGCTTTCAATTTGTTCGGAGTCCATTCGAAAACCATAAATCGTTTATGAGCGCCGACAAAACCTTCATCGTCCGACCATTCATCGTCTATGTTACCCGTTGATAATCTGCGTATCATAACACCGTAAACGTCAGCTTCCTTTTCATGATGTAAATGGGAACAATGGATTTCCCGGACTTTCGCTTTCGCAAATTCTTCCGGAAACTGAATTGTGAATTGCCCTCTTAAATCGTTTATGTTCGATTTGGTTTCGCAACCATGAGTTAAACCAATAAAACATCCGCGCCAAAAAATATGTTTCCGGCGTTTTAAGCTGTCGTCAACAACTAATACCGGAAACATTACTTTGAGCATTTGAACGAATGTCCAAGATATTGATTCGTCATGATTGCCCTTAATGTATATCAATTTTACGATTTTACTATGCTTAAAACATTCGACTATGACATTATGCCAAAAGTTTTTAGCATCGTTCCACGCTCGCTTCATATCAACTTTTTGAATAAGCGTGC
>ENA-OWOZ01001151-OWOZ01001151.1-bioreactor-metagenome-genome-assembly--contig:-NODE-1151-length-26338-cov-3.246830_pt1 | contig 26338 bp, 21 predicted proteins | sample MGYA00238140_ERZ651804 | MGnify/ENA primary metagenome ERZ651804 (study PRJEB26910, sample SAMN07631232) | bioreactor metagenome | isolation source: Switchgrass digestor | place: USA: Dartmouth... | reverse complement strand
ACTGACAGGACTGACAATGTATATATCGCAGAGGATCCAGACAATTCTGACAACGGTTTCCTTGTAATCCAGGCTCTCAAGGAGAAATATCAGGACAAGGACTACACTTCAGGCCGTATCAATACAAACGGCAAATATGATTTCACCTATGGCAGGGTCGAAATGAGGGCGAAGCTTCCCCTGGCAAAAGGTATAGGCAGCGCTTTCTGGATGCTTGGGAGCAATTATGGGGATGTCGGATGGCCCCAGTGCGGGGAGATAGATATCATGGAATATGTGGCCCACTATCCGGACAAGATCTTCGGTACCATCCACGGACCAGGATACAGCGCGGGTGAAAGTATAGGGGCGTGGCATCAGCATCCTGAAGGATTCACCGATGAATTCCATACCTATGCCGTGGAATGGGAACCCGGCGTTATCCGCTGGTATTTCGATGATGTTATGTATGTCGAGAGATCCCCTGTGGACCTGTTCGGCAAAGAATGGACGTATGACCATGAATTTTTCATCATTCTGAGCCTGGGCGTAGGCGGTGTCTGGCCGGGTGATCCTGATGAGACAACCGTATTCCCTCAAAAATACATAATAGATTATGTCCGTGTTTACCAGCGTGAAGGCGGGATCTATCCTGAATATGTCCGTGAGAACCTGGTTCAGATCCGCAATGCCGGCAACAACAAATATGTATGCGCTGACAGGTATAAAGACGATTACCTTTATGCAGACAGGGATGGCGCAGCATTGTGGGAGACCTTCCAGTTGGTTGACCTCGGAAACAGTAACGCAGCCCTGTTAAGTCTTAACAGCTATAAATATGTTACTGTCGAGGCTGATACACTAAATATGGTTCCGGCTAAGGAAAGCATAGGAGATTCTGAAATATTTGAACTCATTGTGAATGCTGACGGAACATTATCGCTGAAGTCCAAAACCAACGGCAAATTTGTGACTGTAGAAGCGTCCGGTATTTTAAGGGCTTCTGCCGGAGAAATAGGGGATAGTGAAAAGTTCGTTTTCATTCCCTATTCGGCACCTGGTACGCCTCAGTGGCTAAAAGTTGATGCCGTGACGAATAATACGGCTACTTTGTCCTGGCAGTCAGTCGATAATGCGACAGGATACAACTTATACCGTTCAGAAGCTGAAGAGGGGCCGTATATGAAAGTCAACACCGGTGTTATAACCGGAACGGTTTATACAGACAAAGATCTGGATCCGGGCAAAACATATTATTACAAGGTTGCGGCCGTAAACAATGTCGGTCAGTCCCTTATGTCTGTGGCATTGCCAGTAGAGATACCGGTTGGCCCGACCGCGCCTCCGGCGCCGGAAAACCCCAGCATGATTTCGAGTTCGGAAACATCCGTACTGCTTATGTGGGATGCTGTCACGGGCGCAAAAGGATATAATGTCTACCGGGCCGAAAGCCTGGATGGAAATTATGAAAAGATCAATGCTGAGGTGATTACCTCAGTATATTATGAGGATACAGGGCTTGAATCGGCTTCGGCATACTATTACAAAGTCACGGCGGTAAACGACATGGGTGAATCCGCCAAGTCAGGAACGGTATTTGCGACCACCACAGGATACGGTGTTGCTGGCGGAAAACAGTATTCATACATAATTACCGTTGCAAACTCAAAGATAGTTGAAACTCATGACAATGACAAATGGGTTCCTCTTAGAGCGACTGCAAATGAAGCTTCTTCAGACAGCCAGTTATTTGAGATAATATACAGGGCCGACGGGGATGTCGGGATAGCTTCAAAACAGCTTAATACCCTTGTATGTTGCGAGTCATGGTCTGTTTCTGACTACCAGCTTATCCCGAGAACTGATTACGGCACCAATCCCGGAGGCTGGGAGCAATTCACGATTGTTCCCCAGGGTGACGGCACGGTTGCAATAAGAGCCGGCAATGGCGGAAAGTATGTAAGAATTGATCCCTCCACCGGCATTTTGAAGGCTGACAGAAGTACCACTGTCGGAATATATGAAAAATTCATCATTGTTACGCCTTATGCTCCCGAAGAACCTGCAGGCCTGACCGTGACAGAAAGACTGGACACCTCAGTTGAACTTGGCTGGCAGGCTCCCAGGAATTGTGTATTCACAGGCTTTAACATCTACCGCGCCGTTTCCGGCGGAGAATATGAAAAGGTAAATGACAGCCCTGTAACAGCATTAAGCTTTACCGACACGGGACTGGAACCTGCGACCCAGTATAATTACAGGGTTGTTGCAGTAAATACCAGGGGTGAAAGCGAAGCTGCGGAAATTTCCGTGACCACACTTGCAGGCGCCATTCCGGATAAACCCGAAGGGATTGACTTGACTATAAATCCGGACGGTTCAGTGACACTTAGCTGGAATCCTGTCCTGAATGCTTCAGGTTATAAAGTTTACCGTGCTTCAGGCAGATTTGGTGATTATCAGGAGGTCAATGCTGAAATCATTGACGGGTCAAGTTTCACGGTTTCCGGACCCGATGCCTACAAGTACTATTATAGGGTAACGGCGGTAAATCAGTTCGGGGAATCGAAGTCCTCGGAACCCGTTTCCCGTGACATCCAGCTCTTTGGGCCAAATGTTTATATATTTGGCCCCAGCGACCTGCCTTCTGAAGTTCAGAAAGTAGCCGACGCTGTATATGAAGAAATGAGATCCGCAGATACGGCCCAGTTTTCCAGCGGACGGTATGCCCTCCTGTTTAAGCCCGGCACATACAGTACTGAAGTCAAGGTGGGATATTACACCCATGTGGCCGGTCTGGGCAAACTGCCGACGGATACTGTTATCCAAAAACTTACTTCTGAGGCAGCATTGCCCGATAACAATTCAACCTGCAACTTCTGGCGCTCGGCCGAAAACCTGACAGTCAACAGCAATACCCAATGGGCTGTCTCACAGGCAGTCTCCTTAAGAAGGGTTAAAATCAACGGCAACCTTACATTGCATCAGGCAGGCGGATGGGCAAGCGGCGGATTTTTGGCTGATTCATACATTACAGGTACTACCGGATCCGGCTCACAACAGCAGTGGTTTTCAAGAAATACCTATTGGAACAGATGGGACGGCGGAGTATGGAATATGGTATTTATGGGTATTGCAGACGGGAAGGCTCCAACAGAAACATGGCCCGAAAGTCCATTTACAACCATCGAAGAGACACCTGTTATAAAAGAAAAACCCTTCCTGTATATTGATGATGGCGACTACTATGTATTCGTGCCTGCCTTAAGGGAGAATTCCAAAGGACTTTCCTGGAGCGAAAACGTTATGGGACCCGGAACATCAATACCCATTAAGGAATTCTATATTGCCCGCTCCGACAGGGATAATGCCGACACAATCAACAGCGCCCTCGAAAGCGGCAAGCACCTGCTTCTTACCCCGGGTATCTATGACCTTGATAAACCTATAGAAGTAAATAATGAAAACACTGTAGTATTAGGTCTTGGTCTTGCAACACTGACAGCTACTAACGGAAATGCCTGCATGAAAATTGCAGACGTGGACGGAGTAATGATAGCGGGGGTACTGTTTGATGCAGGAGAGGAAAAATCCGAGGTATTACTGGAAGTCGGGCCTCAGGGAAGTGATGCTGATCACTCAGACAATCCGACAGTCCTGAGCGATCTTTACTTCAGGGTTGGCGGCAGAAATGAATATACCGGCAAGGCAGATGTGTGCATAATTATAAACAGCAACAATGTAATAGGCGACAACTTCTGGGTATGGCGAGCTGACCATGGCTACAACATAAAATGGGATACAAATGTAACTAAGAACGGGATTATAGTAAACGGTAATGACGTTACAATGTACGCTTTAATGGTGGAACACTTCCATGAATATCAGACATTGTGGAATGGAAACGGCGGAAGAACCTACTTCTATCAGAGTGAAATACCTTATGATGTGCCAAATCAGGAAAGCTGGATGAGTCATGATGGAAAAAAGAACGGATATGCATCATACAAGGTTGCCGACCATGTAACATCCCATGAGGCCTGGGGCCTTGGAGTATACTCATACCACAGGGATGCCACAGTGGATCTCCACAGCGCCATTGAGGTTCCTGACCATAACGGAGTTAAGATCCATCATGCCTGCACGGTAATGCTGGCGGGAAATCCGGGAATATCCCATGTTGTCAACAACGAAGGCGGAGCGGTGACTAAAGCAGGCGAACGTCAGACAGTAATATACTACTGCAATAATGGTGGAAGAGTAGCAGCTCCGGTTCTGACACCTGTTCCCGGAACATATGCCAATCCTCAGAGAATAAGTATTTCCTGCAGTACAGATGGGGCAGTAATCAGGTATACTACAAACGGGGACGAACCTGCAGAAGCATCACCTGAATATACAGATTCTCCTATTGCAGTTGACCAGTATACTGTCATTAAGGCCAAAGCTTTCAAAGAGGGGCTTGATCCTTCAGAGACAGTGACTGCCGTCTATGATATAGATGAAACAGCCTTTGAAAGAAACCTGACAGTGAATGGAACATTCGGGACAGGCGCATGGACAGACAATGGATGGGGGAATTACAGCATTGAAGGCTGGTCTTTCTGGTCAGGAGAAGGGGCTGACGGAGTACCTTCAATTGAAGACGGAATGGCCTGCATAAGACATACAAACTCTGATGGCAGTAACAACTGGAATACGCAGCTGAAGCAGCAGGGAATCAGGCTGGAAGCTGGAAAGACTTATGTGCTGAACTTTGATGTCATGAGCACGATACCGAGGACCATTGATGTCTGTGTTGAGAATGCAGGAGATACAAATATCAAATATCTCCCGACACAAACTGTAAATGCTGGTCCTGAACGTATGACATACAGCTTTGAATTCAGAGCAGGAAGCAGTACTGTATCAAACGCGCAGATAGCACTGTTGCTTGGTGGCAGCAGTAAAGGAAATCACAGTATTTACATTGACGACGTGCTCCTGTGGGAAAAGGACATGGCTGCGCCCAACCAGGTAAAAACTCCTGTTTTCAGCATTTCATCCGGAACATACAATGTTCCGCAGGAGATTGAAATAACCTGCGCCACCCAGGGTGCAGCTATCTATTACACACTGGATGGAACTGACCCCGCGCCTGATAATGGAATACTTTATAACAATGAGCCTTTCACGGTATCGGAAGATACGGTCATTAAGGCCATTGCAGTTAAGGAAGGTATGGAAAACTCAATCATAGCAAGTATAACGCTCAAATTCACCGATAACTTTGCATTTAGAAAACCCTCCAAAGCATCCTCGGGCAATGCGGCCTTGGCAGTTGACGGAAATATGGACACACGGTGGGAGTCTGCAAGTTCAGACCCTCAATGGATCATGGTGGATCTTGGAAATGTCGTGGATATTTCCGGTGTGAGGATCGCATGGGAGACTGCTGCCGGAAAATTATACGAGATTAAGGTATCAGACAATGATGAAGCATGGAAAAATTCCGATCCCATACACCAGTCCTGGCGCACCGTGTATACCGAAAATGACGGAGAACGGGGCCATACCCTTGAAGTCTCCTTCCCGCCTGAATCCGGCAGATATATTATGATATACGGGCATCAAAGGGCAACTGACTATGGTTACTCTATATGGGAGTTCGAAGTGTATGCCAACAAAGTTTCCACTCCTGTAATAGAAGCCGAACACGATGATCAGGGTGCGCCTGAAAAAACCATAACAATCAGGACAGATACGGAAGGCGCGCAAATAAGGTATACATTGGATGGTACAGAGCCCTCACCTTCAAACGGCATCCTGTATACCGGACCTTTTACTATCACATACACAACCACTGTCAAAGCAATAGCCTATAAATCCGGAATGAGCAACTCCAATGTGGCAAGTAAGCTGGTTAAGTTCAATGATAATGTCGCAAAAGGAAAAACAGCAACCGCTTCATCAGGGAATGCAATTGCTGCCATTGACGGTGATTCAGGTTCGCGGTGGGAGTCTAAACAAAGCGATCCTCAGTGGATAATCGTAGATTTGGGTGCTGATTACAGCATAAGGAAAATCCGAATTGTCTGGGAGACTGCATGCGCAAAAGATTATACAATAGATATTTCTGAAGATGGAGACAACTGGACCACCATAATTACAAAGACAGATATGCCAAGCCCTCATACTATGGATGAGACATTGAAGGAACAGGTAACTGCAAGATATGTAAGGATGTACGGAACAAAAAGAGCGACTGGCTGGGGTTATTCAATCTTTGAATTCGAGATCTATGGCACACTCGCTGACAGCCCATCTCCTTTGTCTCCCACAGCTCTTGCCGTCACTGTTACATCATCTGATGCCATTACATTGAGCTGGGACGATGTAAAAGGTGCAGATGGATACAATGTATATCAATCTGTAAGTCCTGACGGAATATTCACCAAGATTAACGAGGGCGGACTTATAACGGAAACTTCCTTTACAGTCACAGGGTTGGAACCGGATACAGACTATTATTACAGGGTAACTGCAGTCAAAGACCGCAAAGAATCAGAGTATTCTGAAACAGTACATGGCAGAATCCTGCTCGAATAAGACCAAATCAGGAATAGTACTTACATTCGAGATTTGAGTATATAAATGAAAGTGTGGCGGGTATGACACGGAACCGACCGCTGTCTTGCATTAAGAATAACGATAGAAGATTTTTTTGAAAGTGCGAGTTATTTAGAGAAATTATTAATGCTTGGTATTATTTACGAAGTGATACCATAAGCATATTAGTCTGAAAAACATTAATTGCCTGGCTTATAGCCAGGCAATTATTATATGAGTAGTTTTAATTCTGTTTAATTATAAGTGTTTTAAGAAGTGTTTTAAGCCTATTTAATTCTCACACCGAATATCTTCTGGGCATAGGAGCCCACCACCGCTATATCATTGAAAACCGACGGGGAACTTTCGATATTTCCTTCAAGGGATATCTTGTCATAATCTTCCCCTGTCATTGGATCAAAAAGATGCATGTATCCGCCGTAGTCGCAGAAAATGCCGTAGGTCTTGCCGTCTTCGCTTTTTATGGCAACAGGCGAACTCCAGCTATAGTGCTCCAGATCCCTTACCCAGATTTCTTTTCCGGTTTCCTTGTCAAGGGCGATCAGTTTTCCGTCAAGCTGGCTTCCTGTGAAGCAGACAGGGAAAATTATCCTGTCGGCTATGTCGTCCTTGCCGATTAAAGGTGTTCCCATCACACCTCCGTTGATATAATAGCGGTAATAGGCATCAATATCATATTGCCAGATCAGTTCACCAGTAATGGCATTGAATTTGCGGATATTGGTCGGGGCCTTGGTTCCCTTGCCATTTGCACAGCGCCTGTCCACTTCGTTAGCAGTGTAAAGGAATACCCCGTCCTCGGTTTCCTCCAGCACAACAGTGCTGTCAGTATCGTCTCCCACATTGTATATCCAAACGGGCTCCATTTTGTGAATGTCAAGGCACTGCAATGTTCCGCCGTTGTCAACAAAAAACATCAAATTGCGGTAAAAAGCCGGAGATCCTTCTATGCCCTGCGCATCGCTGGAAGGATTGTAGGACGATTTGTAGCGGTATTTGACAATATCGGGCGACATGGAAATTGTTCCGGTTTCTTCGTCAAACCTGGTGTTAAGTTTGATTTTGTATATAAGCCCGTTTTCGCCTGCCTGTACAAGGGTGTCGGTCTGCCAGTTGATAACACCGGAAGAATCAAGGGCTCCCCAGTTTCTGTAAGCAACAGGGTCATTCCCCGGAAAAGTGAAAAGCTCGGTCTGGTTGATAAGGTTATATATCCTGTACTTGAATGATGTTTTTGTTCCGGCTGTATCATTGCTGTTTATGCCCATCCCCGTATAAAGCAGGGGATAACCTCTGGGGTCTATTGCACCGGTACCTTTTATGGAGAAACCGAGATTTATTTTCGGCCGTGTTGCCTTTCCCGTTTCAAGGTCGAGGAAATAAATGTTGCCGTCAAGTATCGGATATATGACCTCTACAAAATCCCTGTGCTTGAATTCATCATTGATATTCATTATTTTCCTGACGTTTTCAGGCCATTTTACAAGAAGGGGCTGACCTGTCCAGCCCGAACCCGGCCAGTAGCTGCCCATGGCAGAAATTGCGCCGGTTTTTTGCTCCCAGATAATCTCAAGCTTTCTCTCCTTTATATCACGGGTACCATATGCGGCTGAGTTCCTGTAGTTGTTACCCCTGAAGGTAAGTACACCCTCTATGTCTGAATAAGCCTTGTCAGATGCAAAAGCAAGGGGATAGTCAGGTTTGTAGTCTATCGCTTCAGAACCCCTGAATACCGAATAGGTAATAGTGGCCCCGTCACTGAATTTTTTCTGGTATGTGCCTTTCCCGGCAGCGGTTTTGGCCACCATGGAAGGGGCTTCAACATCCAGTATAAGCTTTGCCGGATCCGTGACTTCAGGTGTAGGAGTGGGTTCAGGGGTCGGGGTTGGTTCAGGGATGCCTGTTTCAGAAGGTGTTGTGGCCGGACTTTTCTGGGTATAATCAGGGGATTCCGCTGGCCATCCGCCGTTTTCCTTGATGGGAAGCCTTCCCTGAATTGCCAGTACGACAAGCACTGCCACAACCGATAAAAGTGCCACAACAAACGCCCTGGCGTTATTTCTTTCAGGTCTGTATCTGTATCTTCGTGCCATAAAATCCTCCTTTGCTGCCGAAAGACGCGGCCAGCTATTTTATTCTGATACCGAATATTTTCTGTGCATAGGATCCAACCACAATCATATCATCGTAAACTGCCGGAGATGATTCAACATTTCCTCCAAGACTTATGGTATCGATGTCCTTGCCCGTCCTTGGGTCAAACAGATGCAGAATTCCCGCATAATCGGCAAACAGGCCATAGGTCTTTCCGTCTGAACTTTTCACGTCCACGGGCGAACACCAGCTATATGCGGTAAGATGCCTTGTCCAGACTTCTTCCCCGGTTTCCTTGTCCAGTGCCACCAGCGTACCGTCCTGGTTGGAACCGGTAAAGCAGATATTGAAAATAATCAGGTCACTTATATCGTCCTTGCCAATCAAAGGCGTTCCCAGGGCTCCGCCATTGATATAGAAATTATAGACACAGGTATAGTCACGCTGCCAGATAAGCTCCCCGGTAAGGGCATTGAATTTTCTGATATTGCATTTTTCTGGCTTTTTGCTTTCCTGGCTCCTCTTGTCCACCTGGTTGGCCGTGTACAGGAACACTCCCTTGTCAGTTTCCTCTATAACGGTGGTCGCATCGGTATCATCGCCTACGTCGTAGGTCCATACAGGTTTCATCGTATTTATGTCAAGGCATTGGAAAATGCCGCCGTTGTCGCAGAAATACATGTAATTCCTGTAAAATGCCGGCGAATTTTCCACACCCAGTTCCACATTCACAGAATCCCTGTAACGGTAACGGGTGATCTGGGGCGCGATTGATATGGTTTCCTGGTCCTTTTCAAACCTGGTATTCAGCTTCACCCTGTAAATCAGGCCATTTTCTCCGGCTGCCAGAAGGGTGTCTGTCTTCTTGTCCACCATTGCGGACGAGTCAAAGGCTCCCCATCTTCTGAAAGCCACAGGGTCCCGGCCGTATATGTTGTACAGTGAGGACTGGTCAATAAGGCTGAATATCATGTATTTGAACTCAGACAATTTGCCGCCGTTATCGTTGATGCCCATACCGGTATAGAGAATGGGATATCCTCTTGGGTCAATCATCCCCGTTCCTTTCATGGGAAACCCAACCTGGATCTTTTCCCTGGTTTCCTTACCGGTTTCCAGGTCAAGGAAATAAATGTTTCCGTCCAGTGTTGGATATATGACCTCCACCAGTTCCTTGTCTTTGAATTCAGGCTTTATATTCATCATGTTTCTTATATCCTCCGGCCAGTTTACCAGAAGGGGCTGGCCTGTCCAGCCCGTGCCCGGCCAGTAACCGCCGTCCGATGTGCTTATGGCGCCGATTTTATGGGACCAGACTATTTCAAGTTTTTTCTCCGAGATTTTTCGAGTCCCGTAAGAGGCCGAATTGCGGTAGTTGTTTCCGCGGAAGGCCAGCACACCGCCTATATCGGCATATTCCTCATGGGATCCGAAAATAATCTCATCCCGCGGAGTATATTCAACGGGTTTCCCGTTTTCGAACACCCAGTAATACAAAAAAGTTCCGTCGCCTTTGTCAAATGTCTTTTTTGCCTCATCATAGGCCATGGGGCCGGTAAATACCGCAGGATCCTGCCATGATACCCTGAGGACCGCCGGATCGGTGCTTTCTTCGGGCATGGGTTCTGGCGTAGGCCAGGGTGTGGGTTCCGGAGTGGCCTCAGGTGTGGTTTCAACCTGGGATGGAGAAGGGGACGGGCTTTTCGCCTTTAAATCGTCAGGCATGAAGGGCAGCTTTCCCTCGAGGGAAAGGATTATCACAATCACGGGCAGAAAAATACAAGCAAGGGCGGTAAAAAACCTGCCCTTATTCAGTCTCCTTTTTCTGTATGGATATCTTCCGTACATTATTTACACCTCTTGAAGCAATTCTTGATCCCCTTTGAAAGTACCTTGCTTCCTATAAAGCTTAATCCAGAAGCAGGTCTTATTTGTTTGCATAAGCCTCGACTTCATCATAAATCAGCTTGGTGAGTTCGGATATCTTCATCGGGGCAACCCCTACATCCACGTTCTCTGTCATTACGGCAAGAACAAAGGGGTGGGAAGCAAATACGATGCCTACGTCATTTGAGGTTCGCACCTGGTTGCCTATTTTATGCGCGACTTTCACATTGGCGGGGAGAAGCCCTGAGCCTGCAATCCTGTCATTCCATTGGGTATTCTCCAGGTCGTGTATAAGCTGTCCGTAATGATCAGGGTTCTCAAGGTAAAGCCTGTAGAGTTCCTGGGCAACCAAAGCCAGGTCGCGGGGGCATGTGCGGTGCCCTTTTTTATAATAGATCTCCCCGCCCAGGTCCAGTATATACTGGCATATGTTTTCAATTCCCAGGATGCGGATTATCATGTTTATGCCGCAATTGTCGCTGTATACTATAGAAAGCCTGGAAGTTTCCCTTACGGTATATTCGGTGCCGTAAGGCTGGTTCTGGATAATTCCTGTGCCGGGTTCAAAGTCTTCCTTAAGATACTGGAGCTTGTCGTCCCAGCTTATCTCACCTGCCTCCACCTTGGTATAAAGCAGAAGGTTCATGGGAAGCTTGGTGGTGGAAGCAGCTATATAGCTGTCACGGTCATTTATCCCGAAAGATTCGCCGGTGGCGAGGTCAATGAAATGAACGCCATATTTTCCGTCCAGTTTCGAAATAAATTCTTCGACTTTGGCTTTCAGTTCCTCCATCTTTCCGCTTTTTTCAACCGAACCTATGGCAGGCAGGAAACCGTGATCCTCGGTCATGGTTCCTTTTGGAGGCTCGGGTGTGGGAGTGGATTCCGGAGTAACCGCAGGTTCAGGAGACTGTCCGGGCGTGCTGTCAGGGACGGGAGTCTCCGTGCCGGGCGGCGTCGGCGAATTTCGGGCGATAATTCCCAAATCCAGTTTTTTATTTATAAAGTATAAACCCGCAATCAGCAAAACCGTAACCAGGACAAGCATTGTAACCGTCCGGCGTCTTCTGTAGACTCTTGATTTTTTGAAGCGATATTGTCTCATGATACATCTCCCTGCTGTGATAACCTGTATTTTCGGTTAAAGCGCCTCATGCCGCGCTAAATTCCAGCTTTTATTATATGTAATTAAAGTAATAATGTCTATAATATAATACCCATTGATGTTTCGCAAACACATTTGACGGATATATTTCCATATATTTTGCAGTTAATTTCAGGTGAAAAATATGTATAATATGCACATAAAAAATAGACGGTACAGACAGGCACCGGGTTTATTGAAAAAATTACCGGCACCTGAATTTTGTACAGGCGGACAATAATGTTTGACACCTTTTTGCTCCTGTGATAAAATAATACGGCAACCGCACGAGAAAGGGCAATAAATCAGGAAAGGTACATTGGTTCTTTCCTGTCCCTGTTAGGCGAGATTGGTTGGAGGAGGTGCTGGATTAATGTACGCAGTCATTGAGACTGGTGGAAAGCAGTATAAGGTTCAGGAAGGTGACGTTCTTTTTGTCGAGAAGCTGAATGTTACCGATGGCGAACAGGTTGTATTCGACAAAGTGCTTGCGATTTCCAAGGATGGTGTCCTCACAACAGGTAATCCTGTCGAGGGCGCAACTGTTTCTGCCAAGGTTCTTGGACATGGAAAGTCGAGGAAGATCATTGTTTTCAAGTATAAACCCAAGAAAGGTTACAGAAGAAAACAAGGTCACAGACAGCCTTATACCAAAGTCCAGATTGAAAAGATAAACGCTTGATTAATATGACAAAGGCAACTATTTTCCGTTCATCCGACGGAGAAATCAGGGGATTTAGCATTAAAGGCCACGCAGGTTCGGCTCCGGCCGGCGAATATGATATGGTATGCGCAGCGATTTCGGCTGTTGGGTATACTGCTCTTGGAGGTCTCCAGGAGCTCTGCGGCATAGATAATTATGAGGAGTCGGATGGAAGTCTCATCATAACTTTGCCTGACAATATGACCGATGATATGAGGGCAAAGGCGCAGATAATCCTTGAGACAATGGAGATTGGCCTGAGACAGATTGAGAATCAATATCCGAAATATATACATGTAAGATGTAAGGAGGTGTAGTCATGATCAGAATAAATCTTCAGTTATTCGCCCAGAAAAAAGGTGTAGGTAGCACAAAAAACGGCAGAGACAGTGAAGCCAAAAGACTTGGCGTCAAGAGAGGCGACGGCCAGTTCGTACTTGCAGGAAACATCCTCGTAAGACAGAGAGGAACCAAAATTCACCCGGGTAACAATGTAGGCATTGGAAAAGACGATACCTTGTATGCACTCATAGACGGAAGAGTAAAATTCGAAAGACTTGACAAAAAGAGGAAAAAGGTAAGTGTTTACGCAGTCTGATGACAGGATATAATGAGTAATGGGCCAGGGACGAGATTATCGTCCCTTTTCTGTTCTTGAGTAAGAATATTCAATTTTTGGAGGAAAAGAATGTTCATCGACTATGCGGAAATCTATATAAAGGCCGGTGATGGCGGAAACGGAGCGGTTTCATTCCGCCGTGAGAAATATATACCAAACGGAGGCCCCGACGGGGGCGACGGAGGCGACGGAGGAAACGTGATTTTCAAAGTCGATCCAGGTTTGAGAACCCTGATGGATTTTCGCTATAAACGAAAATATGTCGCCGAAAACGGGGAAAACGGTGGAAAAAGCAACATGAGCGGCAAACGGGGTTCAGACCTCATTATCCGTGTGCCGCAGGGCACGGTGGTCAGGGACAAGGAGACCGGCAGGATAATAGCCGATCTCTGCGAGGTTGACCAGGAAGAAATCATCGCCCGTGGCGGAAAGGGCGGAGCCGGCAATCAGCATTTTGCAACCCCAACACGCCAGGCACCCAATTTTGCCAAGAAGGGGACTCCAGGACAGGCCATGACTGTAATTCTTGAGCTTAAACTGATAGCTGATGTCGGGCTTATAGGGTTTCCCAATGTGGGGAAATCCACTTTGCTCTCGGTTGTATCCAAAGCCAGACCTAAAATAGCCGATTACCATTTCACAACGCTTTCCCCCAAGCTTGGAGTGGTATCCCTGGGTGAAGGCCAGAGCTTTGTGCTGGCTGATCTTCCCGGCCTTATTGAAGGAGCTCATGAAGGGTCCGGTCTCGGACACAAGTTTTTACGGCATGTGGAACGTACCCGCCTTTTGATACATGTAGTAGATATAGCTGAAACTGAGGGCAGGGATGCCATAAACGATTTTGACGTTATAAACAGGGAACTTAAATTGTATAACCCTGAACTTGCCAAAAGGCCTCAGATCATTGCAGCCAACAAGATTGACGCTCTCCAGAACCCTGAAAGGCTGGAAAGGTTCAAAGCGGAGATGAACAGACGCGGCTACGAGGTCTTTGAGATTTCGGCGGCAACCAACAAGGGTGTTGATGCGCTTATGTATCACACCTATGAGAAATTGAAGGAACTTCCGCCCATAGTTCTTTTCGATCCGTCGGAGAAAACTGTTGTAATTGATATCCCTGATGATGAGCCGCCTTTCACGGTAAGACGCGAAAATGATGTTTTTGTTGTGGAAGGGCCTGAGATTGACAGGCTTTTACGATCGGTAAATCTGGATGACAGGGATTCTTTGAGATATTTCCAGAGATCCATCAAAAAAATGGGTGTCATTGACGCTCTCGTTGAAAAAGGAATAAATGAAGGGGATACGGTCAGGATCGGAGAAATAGAATTTGATTATGTGCCGTAAAGAGGAGGTGGATTATGCTGACAAGCAAGCAGAGGAGCTATTTAAGAGGTCTTGCGAATTCTATCCCTGCCATTTTTCAGATAGGTAAGGGAGGAATAGATGAGAATGTCATAAAACAGTTCGGTGATGCATTGGAGGCAAGGGAACTGGTTAAGGCTTCTGTCCTTAAGAATTCATTGTATACCGCAAGGGAAGCTGCCGAGGAGATAGCCCGGGCCCTGGGGGCTGACGTGGTGGCTGTCATAGGCAAAAGATTTATCCTTTATAAGGAATCCAGGAACAATAAGGTCATAAACCTTCCCCAGTGACTTTTTATATTGCGGTTTAAAAAGAGCCTGCATACAGGATTGCAGGTTTTTATTTTTTGTGATGGCATAGAATTCTAATCATATTCAAATGTTTTGTTAACACTTATTTCAAAAATGTATTATAAAATAGTTCGTAATTGTTTATAATTCAGACCAGGCTGGAATTTCAGGCATAAAAAATACAGGCAGATTTGGAGGAAAAATGAGAGGCAAGAGAAAAACGGCAAAGAATTTCATTACAGTATTGCTTTTTGTTTTCCTGGCAGCAGTTTTGGTCAGATCCTGCCTTGGAGGGCGGAACCGGACAACCTATACGGAGGAAATGGTCAAAATCCGTGATATAACTACATACTTTACTTTCAGCGGAAATATCGAGCCCAAATTCAGCCAGACGGTATTCTCGCATGGAGTAACGCCCGTTAATAAATTCCATGTCAGGGAAGGGGACAAAGTATCCAAAGGCGACCTTCTTTTCGAATATGATGCAGGCAGCATTCTTGATAGTTTAAAACAGGCCGAGCTGAATATTGAAATCGCGGAAATTAATTATGAAAAGGCTTCCGGAACCGGGAAACAGCAGCAGCTGTCGCAGGTGGAAGCCGCCCTTTCATCCGCAGAGCTCGCGCTCGGCAATGCAAAATCCAATCTTGACAGAATGACTGAATTATATAATTCAGGCAATATTACGAGAGTGGAATATGAAGAGGCAAAAGCTGCCTACGACAATGCTCTTATGTCGCTTGAGACAGCCCGGAAGAATTATGACCTGGCACTGGAAGCTGTTGAACAGAATATCAGGGTCGCAAAGAATCAGCTTGACCAGGCCAGGGCTGCCTATTCGGCTTTGGAAAAGCAGATTGAAGATACAAAGGTGTATGCTGAAATTGACGGAGAGATTGTTAAAATCTATGCCGAAGAAAATGCTTCCCTGGCAATGGGCTCAAAAATAATGGATATTGTCAACTTTGAGGATTTACAGGTAACCATCAGGGTTGACGAATATGACCTTAGAGCCGTTACTTTGGATAAAGAGACTGAAGTCATTGTAAATGCCCTTGACAAAACCGTAAAGGGCAGAATAACCGAAATTTCCAGGCAAGCAACGGTTGTAAACGGAGTCTCTTATTTTCCGACAACCATAACCATCGAACCGGATAATGACCTCCGTGTCGGAATGTCTGTGGAAGTCCGGGTGCTCAACCATGACATAAAGAATGCAGTGACTGTTACAATGAAAGCCCTCCAGTTTGACGGGGAAAACAAACCCTTTGTATATTGCCGTGACGCTGAAGGAAAGATCCGGACCAGATATGTCGAAACGGGTGTGAATGATGGCACCGTTGTTGAGATAAAAAGTGGATTAAGCCCTGATGAAACGATACTCATCCCCAATGAGAAATACGATCCGTTTTATTTTGGTATGAGGCGCCGATAAGGAGGAAACGATGGGAAAAGAGATTTTATCCATGCGGGACATAGTTAAGGTTTATCAGATTGGGGATGAGGAGCAGACGGTATTAAAGGGCATCAGCCTGACGGTGTACGAAGGCGAATTCATTTCGGTCCTCGGTCCGTCGGGTTCGGGAAAATCAACCCTTATGAACATTATAGGCTGTCTGGACATACCTACATCGGGAACTTATATTCTCGGCGGCAGAAATATTCCGGAACTTGATCAGAAACAGTTGGCAAGGATAAGGAACAGGGAGATAGGTTTTGTATTTCAGTCTTTTCAGTTGCTCCCTAGGCTTACTGCCCTGGAGAATGTGGAACTTCCCCTGATCTATGCCAGGGTTTCACCGTCAAAAAGGCGTAAAAGAGCTGAAGAACTGTTAATAAGGGTAGGTCTGGAAGACAAAATGTATCACAGACCGAACCAGCTTTCCGGCGGCCAGCAGCAGCGTGTTGCGATTGCAAGAGCACTTGCCAACAACCCGACGCTGCTCCTAGCCGACGAGCCTACGGGATCGCTGGACCAGAAGACAGGAAAACAGGTGATGGAACTTTTCAGGGAATTGAACAATGAAGGGCATACAATAATCATGATTACGCATGATCCCAACATAGCAAAATATGCGCGGCGCATTGTAAAAATACTGGACGGATCCTTGATCGAAGGGACGGAAGACGATGTTTTCAGAGAGCATTAAAATGTCATGGCAGAATATTTTAAACAACAAGATGCGCTCCTTTCTGACAACCCTGGGTATTATTATCGGCGTTACAGCCATTATATCACTTATAACAATAGTACAGGGTCTGCAGGCTGAGATTACGGGCAGGTTTGCCGAACTGGGCGCGGGTAAGATAGCTGTCCAGGCTTACGGTACCCCGTTGAAGCAGGGGCTTTCCGACAACGATATAGAGAATATTTCAAGAATAGAGAATGTGGCAGGTGTTTCGCCAAACTTAACATTCATATCTTCAGTCGCAAGAGATGGAGAAGTGCTTGAAAATGTTCACATAGAGGGGAAAAACCATACTTTCTTCAGGTACAACCCAAACCTTGTATCCAGGGGGCGGGCTTTCAATATTTTGGATATGGAAAGCAAAAACAAGATCTGCATAATTAATCAGGCTGTTGCGCAAAAATTGTTTTTCGGTGAGGACCCTGTCGGCAGGAAAATGCAGATAGGGGGAACCACCTATGAAGTCAAAGGCATATTGAATGAGGACGCAACCTCTGATGTTATGTCGCTGATGGCGGGGACAGGGAGTGATTACAGGATAATCATCCCTTATACGACTGCCATGGGGATGGCCGGGATAGGAAGTGTCTCTTCACTGGAGATCTATGTTTCGGATACCGATAAGACAGATGAAGTCATAGATGAAACAGAGCTGGTACTTAACCAGACTTTTAACTTCAAGGATGGCAGTTACAGGATAATAAATCTTGACAGTCTGCTGGAGACTATGAATACCATGAATGACATGATGACGGCCGTGCTGGCCGGGATTGCCTCAATAGCGCTCCTGGTAGGCGGCATTGGCATCATGAACATGATGCTGGTCTCGGTATCGGAAAGGACCAGCGAAATAGGTCTCAGAAAAGCACTGGGGGCGGAGCCTGTAAGCATACAGGTACAGTTCCTGATAGAGTCTATTTTCCTTTCCCTCCTGGGAGGTTTTCTTGGACTTATTCTGGGTCTTTTGATTTCCTGGGTTGCCTGCATTGCCATAGGAATGGCGTTCAGAATATCCTATCTGGCCATTTTCCTTGGTGTAGGCTTTTCAGCCGCTGTTGGCATTATTTTTGGCTGGGCCCCTGCCAGAAAGGCAAGCATGCTCAATCCCATCGATGCGTTAAGAAGCCTGTGATAACATAGGGAGAATTTTAATAAAGGGCTGATGCCGGGAAATGAACCTGAAAACTTCCAAAGAGAAGGAACAGCAAAGGGACCTGAAGTAAAATCAGGTTTCGTGGCACTGTTATGGGAGTGGGAAGCTTTAGTTCATGCATATAATAATGTAATTTGGAGAGAAAAGACTGAAGGAAGAGGATAGCATTATGGTATGGTTCGGACCTGCCGGAAATTCAGACAGTTTTTATGAAGAGGGCCACAAAAGGTCCTTCGAAATGCCCGGATGGCTTAAAAACATGGGACTTGACGCATATGAGTATCAGTGCAACAAAGGTGTGAACTTAAAGCCTGAGACTGCACGGCAAATTGGCGAAAACTGCAGGGAACATGGCATAAGGCTGAGCGTCCATGCCCCCTACTACATTAACCTTGCGAGTACTGACAAAGAAAAGCGTGAGAAATCGGTCGTTTATATAATGGATACTTTAAGGGCGGCCCGGATAATGGGAGCAGACCGCATAGTGGTGCATCCCGGATATGTGTCGGGGGTTTCAAGACAGGAAGCCCTGGAACTTGCCCTCGATACCCTGTCTGAGACCGTACGGCAGGCCGACGGGGAAGATTTGCTGTCCTCAGTCACTGTATGTCCTGAAGTGCTGGGCAAGAACAATCAGCTTGGAACCCTGGAAGAAGTCATCGTTCTGTGCAGACTTGATGAAAGGCTAATTCCATGCATTGACTTCGCACACATGCACGCCCTTACCCAGGGAGGCATGAAGACAAAGGAGGATTTCAGACGGGTTTTTATGCTGGTCGAAAAGTATCTGGGCAGGGACAGGATGCGAAAGGTTCATATACATTTCAGCCGGGTGGAATACGGAAAAAGCGGCGAGAAAAAACACTGGTCCTATAAGGATACCGAATACGGCCCCGATTTTAATCCTCTGGCCCAGGCAATTATCGAGATGGATCTGGAACCTGTGGTGATCTGCGAATCCCGGGGAACCATGGCTGAAGACGCCCTTACCCTGAAAAAGATATTCATTGAGGAAAGCGGAAAATATCTTGATGATACGGAAACCTGATTTACGGGAGAAAATTCAGATTTTATCTATGATATATCCGGCCAGGATACTTAGAATCATGGGAACCATAACAATAATCAGGTTAATTACCGCTGTCTCAAAAGTATCTTTTTTGGTTTGAAGACCGTGGAATATTTTTACGTTTTTATAAACCTTGACTGCCGAAATCAGGGTAACCAGTGATACGACCGGAAGATAACCCAAAATGACGCAAAGTATAATATCCAGGAAAGATAAGATATACAGGGCATCAAAAAGTATCAGGGCCTTTTCCCTGCCAATCTGTATGGGAAGCGTGTATCTGCGGTTTACAAAGTCATCTTCAACGTCACATATATTGTTGGCAAGCATTATGTTGGCAATACAGAATACGGCAGGAAGAGAGGTCAGGAAAACGGGAAGAAGTATATTCCAGTTCAAAGTCAACGTAAAGGTTGAATTGTCCAGGGAAAGCACAACGGGCTTCTCTTTAAAAACAGTAGCATAAACAACCAGGAAGGGAATAAAAAATCCCATAAAAAGACCTGAGAATACTTCGCCGAAACAGGTCCGGGAAATAGGAATGGGTCCCGCCGAATAAAGAATTCCCATCAGGAATGACAGGGCCCCCAGTAACAGAAGGATATAGTCTGTCCTCAGGAAGGTAAGAATTCCGAAGACTACTGCCACACTGAAGAGAATCACTATTATGGAAACCACCGTGCTTTCCTTCAGGTTAAATTGTCCGATGGCATTGTGGACCTCGTAATTGTAACCTTCCTTTTTTATTGCTTTCTTAAAATCCTTGTAATTATTGAGCGCGGTGGTAAACATGTCGAAACTGAGCAAGGATATGAAAAACAAGACTACGTTCACAGCATTGATGGTATCAAAATACCAGAGGGTATATACTACTCCCAGCCAATAGGGAAGAAAGCTTGCAATTTTTGTTTTAATCTCTACAAGCTTCAGAAAACTTTTCAGATGCACGTGACCGGTTCTCCTTTTCCTTTATATGTCAGATTTTTAATGCGTCAAACAACTATCACTATAACATATATATCATAATACTTTAAATTTCAACACATAAATTTACCGGTATTATGGATATAAAAATCATAATACGGGTAAAATCCGTGGTAATAATCATTTTCTTGATACCTGAGGCAAAATCCGGTAAAATTATGGCATAATATTAAGGTACAGTAATTGAAAAAGAGGCATGTATATGTTGAAAATCAGGGTAATCAACGGTCCAAATCTCAACATGCTCGGTATCAGGGAGCTGGAAATATACGGAAGGCAGACTTTGGAAGATATTGAGGCTTTGCTGAGAAAAGAGGCACAGGCTCTCGGTATTGAACTTGACTTTTTTCAGTCAAACCATGAAGGTGAGATAATAGACAGTATCCACGAGGCATATATGGGCAATTTTGACGGGCTTATAATAAATCCGGGGGCATACACCCACTACAGCTATGCCATAAGGGATGCAATCAGCTCTGTCAAAATACCGTGCATAGAGGTCCATTTATCAAATATCAATGCCAGGGATGAGTTCAGAAGAATTTCGGTGACAGCGCCGGCATGTATTGGCCAGATATGCGGTTTTGGAAGCGATTCTTACGTCGCTGCCCTTTATATCCTGCACAGGCGGCTATCCGGGAAGAATGACGGTAATAGTCCGGTTACAAAAGAAAGGTGATACAAAATGGAATACAGGATTCAAAAACTCAGGGAAAAACTGAAAAAGAAAAACCTTGACGCAGTGATTGTCACAGGAAGGCCCAACACACTATGGCTTTCGGGTTTCACAGGCAGCACTTCTTTTTTGCTCATTGGTCTTGGCAGAGCCTATCTGATTGTCGACTTCCGCTATACGATCCAGGCCAGGCAGCAGGTATTCGGAGGCATAGAAGTAATCCAGTATGAGGACAGTTTTTACAGTACGCTGAATAAATTGATAGAACAGGACGATATTAAAAATATTGGTTTTGAGGGAAATATCGTCTCCTACAGGGAGTATCACGAACTCAAGGAAAAGCTGACAAACGCCAGAAGTTTTGAAAGCATAGGGGATACCATTGAAAATCTGAGAATAATCAAGGACAGTTATGAAATTGACAGGATACAGGAAGCTGTTCTCTTGGGCGACAAAGTTTTTGAAAAAATAATTGATTTCATAAAGCCCGGAATGAAAGAAGCCGACATAGCGGCAGAACTGGAGTATACAATGAAAAAACTCGGCGCCCAGGGACCTTCATTCCAGACAATAGTTGCAGCAGGAGCAAGGTCTGCCATGTGCCACGGAACAGCTTCGGATTATGTCCTCCAGAAAGGTGACGCTTTGGTCCTTGATTTTGGAGTTATTTACCATAATTATTGTTCGGACATGACGAGAACAATATTTATAGGAGAACCTGAGAAGAAGCTCAGGGAAATATACCATACGGTAAAAGAAGCGCAGCAGGCCGTGCTGGATGCTTTAAAACCCGGAATGTCGGGCTTTGAAGCCGACAAAATAGCCCGTGATATCATCAGCAGGGCAGGTTACGGGGATAACTTCGGACATGGCCTGGGACACGGTGTGGGTATTGAAATCCATGAAGCCCCGAGATTGTCCGTAAAAAGCAAGGATATCCTTACCGACGGAATGGTGTTTACCGTAGAGCCGGGCATATATGTCGAGGGCCTCGGAGGAGTAAGGATTGAAGATATGGTAGTGTTTGTTGACGGGAAACTGAGGAATTTCACTTCAAGTACCAAGGAAATGATTATCATCAATTAGTCTTGAACGTAAACCGATTTTGTCTTAATATAAAATAGTAAAAATTAGTCTGAAGAATTGAGAGAGAGGGTAAAATATGATAACTGCTGGCGATTTTAAAAATGGTGTAACATTCGAAATGGATGGACAGGTATACCAGGTAATCGAGTTCCAACATGTAAAGCCAGGTAAAGGTGCAGCTTTTGTCAGGACAAAAATCAAAAATGTCATAACGGGTGGTATTGTAGAACGTACTTTCAGCCCGACTGATAAATTTGAGAAGGCTCAGATTACCCGCAGAGACATGGAATACCTTTACAATGACGGTGATCTGGCATATTTTATGGATACCGAAACCTATGAGCAGCTTCCACTTAATATGTCCCAAATCAAGGATTCTTTGACATTTGTAAAGGAAAATACGGTATGTAAAGTTCTGTCCTACAAAGGAAATGTTTTTGGAGTGGAGCCGCCCATGTTTGTTGAGCTGGAAGTCATTGAAACTGAACCTGGCTTTAAAGGCGATACCGCTCAGAACACAACCAAACCTGCGATCGTTGAAACCGGCGCACAGGTAAAGGTTCCCCTGTTCGTAAATGTCGGGGACAAGATCCAGATTGACACAAGAACCGGTGAATACCTGGGCAGGGCATAAATGGGCGTTTTGTTTTATTGGAAGTTAAAATGTATATCTGAAAAAAAGAGAGCTTTTTGAAAAGCTCTCTTTTTGATTCATTGCATAAAATAAGGAAATTATCCAATACTATGTATGAAACACAACACAGACAGATTTTTGAAAGGAGGCATTCTTTTGAAAGCTACCGGTATTGTAAGAAGAATCGATGACCTTGGCAGAGTTGTAATCCCCAAGGAAATCAGAAGAACCCTGAGAATCAGAGAGGGCGATCCCCTGGAGATTTATACTGACCGGGAAGGCGAAGTTATCCTCAAAAAATATTCACCAATAGGCGAGTTGGCAGATTTCGCCGAGGCATATGCTGAATCACTCCATAATACAAGTGGGCATATAATCGCTGTGGCAGATAGAGATTCGATAATCGCAGTAGCAGGCGGTTCGAAGAAGGAATTATTGAATAAACAGTTAAGCCCTGAAGTTGAAAAGATCATAGAGAACCGTGAATTGTTTGTGGCACAGTCATCGGATGCCCAGAAAATACCTGTAGTCGCCGATGAGAAAGGAACCACCAAATATACCTGCCAGGTAATATCCCCGATTATTTGCGAGGGAGATGCCATAGGAGCAGTCATCATGCTGTCCACTGATCCGAAAGCAAAAATGGGAGATGTGGAAACAAAGCTTGTCCAGTCAGCTTCAGGTTTCCTGGGACGTCATATGGAGCAATGAATATGGAGGGACAGTGTTCAGAAAGGCAGGAGCCGTTCCAGAACAGAACTGGAAATGGCTCCTTTTTTATGTTACAAACCCGACATATGCAGTTTTGGACAGTTCGAGGCAACACCAGCTGGACTATCTTATTAACATATGATATTATTCAGTTGAAATTACTGCGATATGCGGAGGGTTAAATGAAGTACGTCGAATTGGACACTGATAATCCGGAAAGATTATGCACATACCGATACATCCTGCATCGTTGGACTTATAATCGGCGACAAAAACGGAGCGAGCTTTCCTGTTGCCCAGTATTCAGTGTACTTCGTTCTCGGCATTTACTTTGCCAAAAACCGTCCCGCATTCAAGGTCCTGCATCTGGTAGTTGCTTCATTGGCTACCATGCCGTTCGTGATTTATCTTATTCAGGGGAAATATCCGTCGAGGTTCCCGCCAAGCGTTCCCTGGATCCTCGGTGCGATGCTGTTCCTATACGGGTATTATCATCTGGCAGGGGCGGTATCCGGAAGCAAATATATGAAGTGGCTCGCGGCTATAGGAAGAAACAGCCTTTTTTACCTTCTGGTAAGCAATATTATTATCTTTGCCCTCAAATCATCCGGCTTTTACCGCATCAGTCCGGTTTTTGCCTCGGTACTGTTCTTGGTGGTCATGGTAATAATCCGGCACCTTAACGGATTGATAAGGGATCCTCAGAGAGAAAAAGCGCAGGCGTATGGTATTGGTCAGTTTGAAAAAGCCAGTCCGTAGGGTATGCGTTAACAGACAATCATTCCATCAGCAGCCTTCAGCTGTTTTTCAGGAGAAGTTCCCGCTTTGATAGTATCATGTATCTTCCCGTCAAAATAAGCGGACGCAAGGGCTTCCTCTGAAGAACAGCCGAAAGTTGCGGAGGAAATGACCGCCCAGGTTGAGTATATGGGAACAGTCCGCCGGACTTCAGAGATCAGACCTCGACGCCGGGACATGGCGAAGCTATGAGGAGCCATGTCCTCATTTTTTGGCAATTGGTCAGGTTGACCTTGGTGCTTTGAGGCTGGTTTTGGGACGGGAAACCCTTGCGGCTGCAATCCATATTCCATAAATGATGTTTGAATCTGAATGCAATCCGCAGGAGCAGATGAAGTTGTATGCGAAAAGCGCAGCATTAGCAGAGGGAAAATCGCAGGACGCGATTTTAGCTGGCGCACGCAAGGACGCGTGATCGCCCGGCGACCTCGCGGGAGCAAGCTTGAGTATTTGCTTCTTCCTGCATTGCTACAGCAGGAAGATATGGACATCATGCAGAAACAGGATAAAAAAGGATGGCTGACATGCCATCCTTTTTTATGTCAAGCGTTATTGACCGGCTCGGGCCGCGATTTCACGTGCTACATGCACGCCGCTTGCGGCGGCCTGGGAAAGACCGCGGGTGATGCCTGCTCCGTCACCTATTGCAAAGAAATTCGGAAGCTGGGTTTCAAGTTTTTCGTTCAGTACCAGTCTCGCGCTGTAGAATTTAACTTCCACTCCGTAAAGCAGGGTATCGTAATTTGCGGTTCCCGGTGCGACTTTGTCAAGGGCATTGATCATCTCGATGATGTTGTCCAAGTGTCGTTTTGTGAGAACAAGGCTCAGGTCACCCGGCGTGGCTTTCAGCGTCGGCCTAGTGAAACTCTGTGAAAGCCTGTGTTCATTGGTACGCTTGCCTTTTATAAGATCCCCAAATCTCTGGACAATAATACCGCCGCCGAGCATGTTGGAAAGGGACGCTATTCTCTTTCCGTACTGGTATGGCTCATTGAAAGGCTTTGTAAATCTGTTGCTTACCAGAAGCGCAAAATTCGTATTTTCACTTTGCAGCGCAGGATCCGTATAACTGTGGCCATTGACCGTTATTATGCCGTCGGTGTTTTCTGCCACAACATACCCATGGGGATTCATGCAGAATGTTCTGATAATATCCCCGTACTGCTTTGTTCTGTACAGCAGCTTTGACTCGTAAACCACGTTGGTTATGTGCTCGAACACCCTGGCCGGGAGTTCCACTCTGACGCCGATGTCAACCTGGTTGTTGATCAGGTTTAACTTCAGGTCCTTACACTGCTGGGTGAACCACTCAGCCCCCGACCTTCCGGGAGCCACAATCAGGTAGCGACATTCTATATACCGCTCATCGCCAAGATCAAGCCTGTATTGGCCATCTACAGGTATGATATGCTTCACCTCGGTGTTGCACATTATTTCAACCCTGGTTGCCAGGAACTCATACATTTTTTTCAAAATATTCAGGTTGTTTTCGGTACCAAGATGCTTTACTGAAGCCTGCAGCAGGTGCAAGTCGTTCTCAAGGGCTTTCTTGGCTATAATTCCGGCTTCTTTGGTATTGGTGGAATACCTTTCCTCGGTTGCGCCGAACATGACATTTATTTTATCCACGTAGTTCAGCAGGTCCATTACTTCTTCATCGGGGATGTACTCATTCAGCCAACCACCGAATTCGGTAGTAAAATTAAACTTGCCGTCTGAAAATGCTCCTTCTCCGCCAAAACCTCTCATGATATCACAGGACTTACAGCTTTAGTCATCCGCAGGATGAATGAATGCGGCAAGCCAATTCTATCCATTGACATCCCGTCCGGTATCGATGGGACTGACGGAAGTATCAGAGGCGTCTGCGTCAAAGCTGACACAACCGTCACATTCTGTATGCCGAAAACAGGGCTGGTGGTAAATCCGGGCTGTCAATACACTGGAAGGCTGATTGTCGCTGATATCGGAATTCCCAGGGGCGCAATAGCAAAGCAAAGCATATGCACTGAGCTGACTGAGGCCGGACAGGTTGCAGGGTTATTGCCTGCTCGGAAGCCTGACAGCAATAAAGGGGATTACGGCAGAGTATTTATTATTACGGGTTCCGCTGGTATGATTGGATGCGGATGCCTTTCCTCAATGGCGGCGCTGCGCTGCGGCGCAGGCCTGGTCTATATTGGTGCGCCCGCGTCTCTTGCCGGAGTATACGGTGCCGCTGCGGCGGAACCTGTCGTATTGCCGCTTGAGGACGGCGGAAGCGGCTATCTGGCTGATGAGAGCGCCGAACAAATTCTCAGGCATATGGAAAGAATGGATGCGGCTGTAATCGGACCCGGCCTGACAGT
>ENA-OWOZ01001146-OWOZ01001146.1-bioreactor-metagenome-genome-assembly--contig:-NODE-1146-length-26413-cov-91.474749_pt1 | contig 26413 bp, 18 predicted proteins | sample MGYA00238140_ERZ651804 | MGnify/ENA primary metagenome ERZ651804 (study PRJEB26910, sample SAMN07631232) | bioreactor metagenome | isolation source: Switchgrass digestor | place: USA: Dartmouth... | reverse complement strand
CTATTTTCTTCCTTAACCTTCTGTGATACAATAGACATGTTCAAGAACCTCCAAATTGTCGATTTAATAGGGTTTGGGTACTTCTATTATATCACATAGAAGGGGGTTCTTGTACTTTTTTATTGCCCAAATCTATTGATTTTTCAATGTTCAGTGCACATTATTCACGTGCGAAAGTTGATTAATTAATCTCTATATTTTTCCGATATTCTTTAAAAGTAAAAAAAATTAAATTTACAGGTGAGTAAATTGAATTTGGAAAACTTATCAAACTATATATTTCAATTCTGTTCAGCTATTTCAGAAGAAATTGCTTATCTAAAAAATGAAGGAGGAAAAAAATATCAAATATATAATGGTAAGCTTATATATAGTAATTCTCTTATTTTTGCATATACCTTTGAAACGGACGTTGAACTATATATGCCCGATAGTTCCCCAGTTCGCCTGAAATTCAACGGGAGAGATTATACAGGAGAAATTCTCTCATGTATTGAATTTGAAATAACCATTATCATAAAAGAACATCTTGGAAAAAATATACAAAAAGCAGAGTTTATTTGTGAACCATGGAAGCTATTAGAGGAATTGATGAAAAGACTTCAAGAACTAAAGTATCATCCGCAATTTAACCGTAATATGGTATATAAATTAATGTGTGAAGGTAATAGAACAGCTGAAAATAATAATAAAATGAAAAAAGGCCAAGAAGTAGCTATAATTTCTTCGTTACATAATCCAATCACAATTGTTTGGGGACCCCCGGGAACTGGTAAAACACATACCCTTGCCAATATAGCTATTAAGCATTTTATTAAAGGTAATAGGATTTTAATTATTTCACATAGTAACGCAGCCGTTGATGAAGCAGTCCTTAAAATATATGAATTGCTAAATGAAAATGAATTAGCAATATATAAGGGCGAACTATTGCGATATGGCTATCCTAGAAAAAAAGAACTAGCTAACAAACCAGAATTGATTTCTAATATGCTAATCATGGAAAAATATCCCGATTTACACCAAAGAAAAAAAGAATTAGAAGCAGAAAAAGAAACACTAAAATCAAAAGAAATAAATAACAACAGAATTTTCAATATAGAAATTGAATTGCAAAAAATACGCAAACAAATTCATAGCCATGAAAATGAATTAATTCAAAATTCAAAAATTCTAGCTACTACAATCTCAAAAGCAACTATAGATACAGAAATATATAAAAATTCAAACTTTGATGCGGTTTTGTTGGATGAAGCAAGCATGGCATATATACCTCAAATCTGCTTTGCTGCAGCATTAGCTCGAAAACACTTTATTTTCTTTGGAGATTTTCGCCAGTTATCTCCAATTGTTCAATGCAACACTTCCTTTGTTGAAAAATGGCTACTTAGAGATATATACGAATACTTAGATATTCCTGACAACTTAGATAAGGGAATATCTCATCCATGGATGGTACTATTGGAGGAACAAAGAAGAATGCATCCAATGATTTCAGGCTTTGTAAACAGCAGAATTTACAGTATGAATCTATGTGATCATCCCAATGTAAAATTAGAACGTAAAAGTATTATACAAAAGCCTCCCTTTCAAGACTATGCTCTTGCATTGATAGACTTAACCAGAACTTGCAATATTTGTGCTAAAAGCAGTGATAACTCAAGGTATAACTTGCTAAGTGCCTTGGTCTCTTTTCAAACAGGTTTAATTGCATTACATAACGGTCAAGCCAATGTTGGTATAATAACTCCTTATTCAACTCAATCGCAACTTATACGCTCCATGATTAAAGATTTAGACATTAACCAAGACGAGATTTCCTGCTCAACAGTCCATCAATTTCAGGGTAGCCAAAAAGATGTAATAATTTTTGATTGTGTAGAGAGTTATCGGCAGAAAAGTCCCGGAATACTTCTTACTACAAATAAAAACAGTGCCTCTTTACGTTTGATAAATGTTGCAGTTACACGCGCTCGTGGAAAGTTTATTGTAGTTTCCAATCTTAGTTATTGGAATAATAAACTAGCTTTAGACAACTCTTTACTAAGGAATTTGTTTTATTACATAAAGGAAAAGGGCAAGTCATGTTCAGGAAACGAATTTCTGGATATGTGCTCAAATAATCTTATATCGGAAAATATGAAATGGTATAATGGTTCACAATGCTTTTCACAATTCTTAGAAGATATTAAAAGCTCTAAAAAGGAAATTCTTATGGATATCCCTCAAGGTAATGTAATAAACGAAAAAGAAATTGCCGATATCCTTTATGCAGCAAGAAGTCGTGGAGTAAAGGTATTGGTAAGGTCTGAAAATCCATACAAATTAACACCACAGTTATCAAAATTGTGTCATAAAAATCCCTTTGCCTGGGCACCTATTACTATTATTGATAACTGTATAATCTGGTACGGAGTTCCGGTAATGAACACTTCATTTATCTCGGACAATACAGCTCTTCCTATAACCATTTGGCCTGTTATCCGTTTCACAGGCAAAAAAACTGCCGACACAATAGCATCTTTGCTGGAAATGCATAAATACCGGAACTCTATTTCAGAAAGTTTCACTTCTGACCATATCGGTTTTACTTCATTTATTGAAAATTGCAATATAAAATGTAAACTGTGCGGTGGTAAAATGGTACTAAGAAAAGGCAAATCCCACTTTTTGGGCTGTTCAAATTATCCCTCTTGCAGACATACACACCTTTTAGACAAAAGCTTTGTGGAAGCATACATACTTCAAAACAGTCTCAAATGTAAAAAAGATGGTTATCCATTAATTGCAGCTTTAAGTAAGTATGGAGTATTTGCAAGGTGCAAAAATCCTGTCAAATCACACTGTTATGATTTGGATAGTATTTAATTAAAAATTCCCCTGATTTGTGGCTATTAGTCTTATACCATATAACTAAACCTTTAAAAACTATATCTAACAATAGTCCAATGTGTTAAAAACCTAGGAAACTAATAGCATAAAGATTATAAGCAAAAATATTGGAGAGACAGTGGAAAGCATCTCTCCAACATCATAATTAGGTATGTAAGCGTGTTAATCGATTTATTAGAACTTAATAAATTTTTCGCCGGGAACACCGCAAATACTGCATTTTTCAGGAACAAACTTTTCTATATTTCCACATACAGGACAGACATAGTAGAAAACTTCTTCTGTACTATTTATATTATCCAATGCCTCCTTGTACAATTTGGCATGAACTTCTTCTGCCTTTAGAGCCAATGTGAAAGCTCCTACTGCAGCTTTTTCTCCTTCTTGTTTTGCCACTTCAATGAATTCAGGATACATTTTTTCATATTCATAGGTTTCTCCGGCAATTGCAGCTTTTAAATTCTCTTCAGTAGAATTAATCTTTCCTGCCAACTCCAGTTCCTTCATTGCATGAATTGTCTCTGCCTCAGCTGCAGCTCTGAATAATTTGGCAACGTTTAATTTTCCTTCCTCCTCAGCCTTTTTTGCAAACGCCAGATATTTTCTGTTTGCTTGAGATTCTCCGGCAAATGCCGCCATTAAATTTTCCAAAGTCTTTTTTTCGCTCATTTCCATTACCTCCATACTATTATAAATTATTAATTGAATTTTTATGGCAATAAATCTTCTCCAAATCCAATTGCCCCTTTTTTATGTACCCCGAATTAATTTGAGTAAACAAAAAGTTTACATATGAAAAAAAGATTTATTTTATTATGGATTCTTTTTTTCATCCAAAGGGTTCTTCAATCAAACTCTGTACAGATTTGCAAAAATCTTTCCACTGTCTCGGATATTTATTACTGCCGGTATAAGCATAAACCGCATCCATGCATGTTATCTTTACCCTCCAATTTGGTCCGCCGACTTTTTCAACTTCAGGTTTATTACTTTTCTCCCATGAAAAGACCCTATTCTCATAAAGTCGATGAATAAACTGTATTAAAGCCTTTTCGGAAAAAGCTAAATTCCTTTTCCCGATTAGATTATTTTCAGTGTCCTCAGTTACATAAAATCCATTCATTTTTTTAATATTTATTTTCAATTCACAAGAGTAATCTAAAAATACTTCAATACTTTCTATATCACAGGATTGAATTCCTTTTAGCATAAGCAATATAGGCTTCCAGTACTTTAATTTCTCCTCAAACTTTACTGCATTGGAAGGACTTGTCGACGGAAGCCTGTGAAAGAAAATATCAGAATTCTTCACACCAACTAATCTTCTATAAAACTTCTCAGCCGGCTCTCCATTAAAGTACACTGCCTCTATGTTTGGATACTGTTTAAAAAAACTTGCAAAATTATTGGGTATCGGATCTTTAATATCATTATCCAAACTTCCCTCTCTATTACATGCTTTAAGAACATCCCATAAAGCTATTCTATTTTTAAGCAAAAACTCCTTCTTTTGCTCATAATCGTTGCTTAATTTTTGTTGAAACAAGGAAAATATTATTTTCCAAAAAGCATTTCTATCATTTCCATAATACTCATGCCTTTTAAGGGATTGGACCCCCGGCATTGTTCCTAAAATCAGTATTTTGCAGTTTTTATTTACAATAGGTTCAAAAGAGTTAATCATTCAACCTCCAAATTACAATCAAGACTTTTCCATATTATTTTATAGTCTGAATTATAGTATAAAAATTATACAATTTTATAAATACTTCCATTTTTACTTTCCGTCAAAGCAGATACAAATATAATATACAAGGTTTGATGTATATGTTAATAACATGATAAAAAACAGTCAACTTTAAATTCTGAAACAGTTGACTGTTAAAATATATAATAGGTTTTGTCAATAATACAAATCTAAAAAATTTTAGATAAACAGCAGTAAACTTACTGCCATAACCATCATTCCTGCCACCAATCCATATATTGAAAGGTGAGGTTCTCCATACTCCCTTGCTGTAGGCAAAAGCTCGTCAACTGAGATAAATACCATGATTCCCGCCACTGCCGCAAATAATACTCCAAAGACTATGTCGTTAAAAATTCTGAATAAAATTAAATACCCAATAACAGCGCCTAACGGTTCCGACAATCCTGATAAAAAGGAAAGCCTGAAAGCCTTTCTCCTGTCACCTGTAGCATAGAAAACCGGCATGGAAACCGCAATTCCTTCCGGAATGTTATGGATAGCTATCGCAACAGTAATAGCTATTCCAAGGGAAGGATCCTTAATTGCCGATGTAAAAGTTGCCAATCCTTCAGGAAAGTTGTGAATCGCTATTGCAAGGGCAGTAAGCGTACCCATCCGCATAAGCTTGCTTCTGTTATTGTCATCATTTTTACTATATATATCTTCAACTTTCCTCATCTCGTGAGGATTCTCAGTTGACGGAACAAAATTATCAATAGCTGCAATCAGGAATATCCCTGCAAAAAAGGCTCCTACAGTAGCCCAGGAACCTCCAGTCTCGCCTAATGCTGCAACAAGGGATTCCTTAGCCTTTTGAAATATATCAATCATGGATACATAAATCATTACTCCAGCAGAAAAACCTAATGCAACAGACAAGAATTTTGTGTTAGTCTTTTTTGTAAAAAACGCAAGAGCACTACCTACTCCGGTTGACAATCCTGCAATAAGTGTAAGTCCCAATGCCAATAAAACATTCTGCATATCCATAGCGCCTTACTCCCTTCCATATTTCTAGAGTATTTTTACCCCAATTAATTGCAATCTAATCATACCAGATTTGAACTTTTTTATATATACATTCATACATTAGTCTTAGGAAAATCTTTACCTCAGCTAAAACTGTTTAAATAAAAAATTATAATATCTCAAATAAGTTGCAAATCAAATCATTAGGATACAACAGGAACTTTCTATTTTTGAGATGCAATATAAAACTTATTCTTTAGAATCACCAGCTTTATTTTTTCAGGAGCAAACCTTTTACTAAAAATATATAGCAAATTTGCATATTAAATTCAAGTAATGTATTAAATACACATAAAATAATGTTTCAAACCCAATGGAGCAAGTTATATAGTAAGGAGGATTTATAGTATGGGACTTACCAACCAATCGACGGGAATAAGTATACTAGATAGTGAACTCCGTATTGAACTCACAACAGCTAATGATAGAATTATTGCCCTGGCAGGAAATCCAAATGTAGGAAAAAGCACAGTCTTTAACAACCTGACCGGCTTAAATCAACATACAGGAAACTGGCCGGGAAAGACAGTAACCAGTGCACAGGGAAAATATCGGTATAAGGGCAATAATTTTATATTAATAGATTTACCCGGTACTTATTCACTTATGGCTAACTCTGCCGAAGAAGAAGTAGCACGGAATTTCGTATGCTTCGGCAAACCTCATGCTACCATAGTAGTAGTGGATGCCACATGCCTTGAAAGAAACCTGAATCTTGTACTTCAGACATTGGAAATTACCAATAATGTTGTTGTATGTGTCAATCTCATTGATGAAGCAGAAAGGAAAAAGATACATATAGACTATACCGAATTATCCAAACGATTGGGAGTGCCTGTAGTTCCCACCAATGCCCGAAGCAATAAAGGCCTGAAAGAATTAATGGATACAGTACATGATGTTGCCAACAAACAAATTGCAACAAAATCCATCGATATTACATATGATGACGTAATTGAACAGGCAATAAAAATAATTCAACCAAAAATTTGGGAACTGGTGGACGGAAAAATCAATAACCGCTGGGTAGCTCTTAAGCTCCTGGACGGGGATACCGCTCTATTGGAATCCTTGGAGAAATACTTGGGATTTAACCTTATGGACAATACAGATCTGCATGAACTTCTTGATAAAGCAAAAACTTTCCTTGCCGATAACGGAATTCATCCCGAACAACTGCGTGACAAAATAGTATCAAGACTTATAAGCATAGCAGAGGATATCAGTAAGAGCGTAGTATCTTTCGAAAACAAGCATTATAATTCCATGGACAGAAAAATCGACAGCATACTTACTTCCAAGCTTTTTGGCATACCCATTATGGTAGCCCTTTTAGCCCTTGTCTTCTGGATCACCATTGAGGGTGCAAATATACCTTCAAGTTTGATAGCTAATTTGCTCTTTGGAATTGAAACCAAACTTACAGAGCTATTTATGGCTTTGGGTTCACCCGAATGGCTCCATGGTATATTGGTTCTCGGCATTTACCGCACTCTGGCATGGGTAGTTTCAGTTATGCTGCCGCCAATGGCTATATTCTTTCCCCTATTTACATTGCTTGAAGACTTGGGTTATTTGCCGAGAGTCGCCTTCAACCTTGATAATTTCTTTAAAAAAGCATGTGCCCATGGAAAGCAAGCTTTGACCATGTGCATGGGATTTGGGTGCAATGCGGCAGGAGTTATCGGCTGCAGAATCATTGATTCTCCAAGGGAAAGGTTAATTGCTACCATTACCAATGTCTTTGTTCCCTGCAACGGCCGTTTCCCTACCCTAATTGCCATAAGTGCCATATTTATCGGAGGAACTGCAGGAGGTACTTTCAAGTCATTGACCTCCACCCTTGCCCTCACCGGAATAGTTTTGTTTGGAATTTTGATGACTTTACTTGTATCCTTTATACTTTCAAAGACAATATTAAAAGGGATACCCTCTTCTTTTACATTGGAATTGCCTCCTTATCGCAAACCGCAAGTGGGCAAAATTATTGTACGCTCGGTATTTGACAGAACACTTTTTGTTTTAGGTCGTGCTGTTGCTATTGCAGCACCAGCCGGACTTGTAATTTGGCTCATGGCCAATATAACCATCAGCGATATAAGTTTATTGACCTATGCAGCCAATTTTCTGGATCCCTTCGGCCGACTATTGGGAATGGACGGTTACATTTTGATGGCTTTTATACTTGGCTTACCGGCCAACGAAATTGTTATCCCAATTATTCTCATGAGCTATATGGCTTCAGGCACAATGATTGAAATAGAAGAATTGGAAGATCTGAGGCAAATATTAGTTTCCAATGGCTGGACCTGGCTTACCGGCATATGCGTAATGTTATTTTCACTTATGCACTTTCCGTGCGGCACAACCTTGTGGACAATTCGCAAGGAAACTCAAAGCATCAAATGGACTTTTGCTTCCTTTGCCATACCTACTGCAGCCGGAATTATAATATGTTTTATTGTTGCCAACACCGTACGCCTACTAGGATTGGTATAAGTATATAATAAATCAAGCTGGGGTATTTAACATACTCCCAGCTTAATTTTTCAGCCCATAGGAAAATAGAAGAAAAAATTCAACTCATTTTCCCTATCATCACTTTACTATCAAAACTACATAGGTTTTGTTTATCTAAATTTCTGTTTCGGCAGTATTTTTTTCATCCTCCACATTTTAATAAGTTTTATGTCCCAATAACGGTAAGGTAAGATTATTGATGCTTTTGTTTTTGATGGACAAACCAGCAACGGAAACCAATCGGATTTTAAACACTTGGAAGGAAGATGTTTTCTATGGACCATAATTGTCGTAAAGTATACTTTTCTTCCATTACTAATGGTCGGCGGCAGTAAAATATTAAAATGCGCTGACCTTTCGTCATTTAAAATTCTTGCCAAATTTCTAAACTCAGAGTCAGCGCTGTATCCGTCAGAAATATCAATCAAAGATTCAACAATTAAATCCAGTTCATAGAAATTTTCTTCAAAATAGGGGTCCTCACTGAATATTACTGCAGCAGGGTAATCGGTTTTCCCATTCTTAAACAGAAGGCTATTGGCTTTAAATATACAGGCTAATACGATTTTACCTTCAGAGTATAATAAGTTCTGGTCCCTGTATACTATATCAAATATTCTGTTGTCCCTTTTTCTCGCCCATGATGGTTTTTTTAGCTTATTAAAATACGCACGTTCAAAAAAGCTAAATTTATTCCTTTTGCTTTCGTATTTTTCTCTAGTTTTGTCTATCAAGTCTTTCATTATCTCCGCATTCCTTTCTCTGCTATAAAAGCATTACATATAAATATAATATATTATTAAACATCTACATTCAATAACATATTATTCTACTTGTATATAGCTAAAGAAAGAAATTGCAGGATTTTAAAATCTATATTTCCGGCAGCAATAACTATGCGCTTATTTTAATTTTACCAACCACTTCACCCACGTTGCTCTTTGATTTGTATATGTTGGCATACATACAGCCTATCATCAGACCTCCGGCAAGATTTCCCAAAGCTACAGGTATAAAATTGCGAACTATCCCAGCCAGTGTAAGTTTAGAAAGCACCTCGGGCGAAATAGTTAATAGAGAAGAATAATTACCGCTCATAACCGCAATTACACCCGCAGGAATATAGTACATATTGGCAACAATATGCTCATATCCGCCAATGATAAACAGCATTATAGGGAACATACATACTAGCACTTTCCCTCCGGTATCCTTTGTAGAGTAAGTCATCCAGACAGCCAATGAAACCAGCAAATTACACAATATACCTAATACAAAAGCCTGATAAAAAGGATATTCAACTTTATGGACAGCTTTCAAAACCAGTTTTTGAAGCAAAATACCGTTTGCGTTGCTTAAAATTCCTGATCCCTGGACAAGAAAAACAATAAATAACGCGCCGGCCAGATTACCCAAAAAAGTGACAGCAAGGTTTTTCGCCATTTTCAGAGCAGTAATTCTTTTTTGAAGGACCGTCAATACAATCAATACATTTCCTGTAAACAGATCTGCTCCGGCAATCACTACCATTATCAATCCGGCTGTAAATACAATCCCTGAAACAAGGTTTGATAAGCTGTAATTATCTATTGTGCATGAAGCAATCAAACTTCCGATGGCTGCAAGAGAAATAAACATACCTCCCATAAACGACAGCAAAAAACTTTTCTTTAAGCTATTTTCAGCTTTCTTCACTCCAGTTTCCACAGTATATTCCTTTATTTGTTCTGGGCTCAAGTAACAGTCCATATACCAAATTCTCCCTCTTAATAATTTATTATAAGTTTTAGTTAAGAATTTCCCTCAAAAACATTTATTACTACCTAAGAAAATAGTTATACCAAACCATATTTTGCAAAAATGCTTTTTGCTTCATTTACCGAATCTTTTGTAGGTTCAAAAGTATCTTTAAGCGTATATTCCAATCCCAATTGTTCCCATTTATACTCCCCCATTTTATGAAAAGGGAGTATTTCTGTCTTCTTAATAACTGAAAAACCGCTTAAGTATTGGGCCGTCCTCTCCAATGACTCTATGTCGTCGGTCAAACCTGGGACCAGTACATACCTTATCCAGACATCTTTTCTCTGTTGCTGGCAGTAGTCAAGCAACTTCAAAGCATTTTCATTGCCTTGACCGGTTAATTTTTTACACATTTCAGTGTCTATATGCTTTATATCCAGCAGCAGCAAATCTGCCTCATCCACCGCATTTTTGCACTTCTCAACCGGTATAATTCCTGAAGTATCGATGCAAGTGTGTATTCCGTTATTATGGCAAAGTTTTAAAATTTCTGCTACAAAATCAGGTTGCAAGAGAGGTTCACCGCCTGAAACGGTTACCCCTCCGGTCCTGATATAATTTTTATACCTCAAAATGTCTGAAACCACATCCATTGAATACATTTTTCTGCCTTCCTGAGAACACCAAGTATCAGGATTATGACAATATTTACATCTTAACGGACAACCCTGAAGGAAAATCACATAACGTATACCCGGTCCGTCAAGAGTTCCAAAAGTTTCAACAGAATGTACATATCCCAGTGTATTCATAATCATCACCTAAATTCGCTCATGAAATGTTCTGTTAATAACATCCATTTGTTGTTCTCTGGTCAGTTTTATAAAGTTCACGGCATAGCCCGAAACACGAATGGTTAGCTGCGGATATTTTTCAGGATGATCCATTGCATCCAAAAGTACTTCCTTGTTAATTACATTTACATTGATATGGTGTCCTCCATCGCTAAAGTATCCATCCAATAAACTGTAGAGATTTCGTACACGCTCTTCTTCCGTCTTGCCCAAAGCACCGGGAACAATTGAAAAAGTATAAGAAATTCCGTCCTCACTGTAATCATAAGGAAGTTTTGCCACAGAAGCCATTGACGCAATACAACCCTTTGTATCCCTTTTATGCATCGGATTTGCACCCGGTGCAAAAGGTTCGCCATATTTTCTGCCGTCGGGAGTATTTCCTGTTTTCTTCCCGTAAACTACATTCGAAGTTATTGTCAATATCGACAAAGTCGGTTTGCTGTTTCTATAAGTCTTATGTTTGCTCAGTTTATTCATAAAACTCTTTACAAGATTTACAGCTATATCATCAACTGACGGATCATTATTGCCATATTTCGGAAAATCCCCTTCAATTTCAAAATCGGTAATAAGGCCATTTTCGTTCCTTATTGCCTTAACTTTGGCATATTTTATGGCTGAAAGTGAGTCAACCACTACCGACAATCCTGCAATACCGCATGCTGAGGTTCTGAAAATTTCCTCATCATGAAGGGCCATCTGTATCCTTTCATAACAGTACTTATCATGCATGTAATGAATAATATTCAAAGTATTTATATAAAGTTTGGACAACCAATCCATTGTAAAGTCAAAGCGCTTCATTACCTCATCATAATCAAGATACTCGGTTGTAATCGGTTCTGTCATAGGCCCTATCTGTTCTCCACTTATTTCGTCCTTTCCTCCATTTATGGCATACAGTAAAGCCTTTGCAAGATTGGCTCTGGCACCGAAGAACTGCATTTGCTTTCCTATACGCATAGCAGAAACACAGCAGGCTATACCGTAATCGTCCCCAAACTTTTCACGCATAAGATCGTCATTTTCATACTGTATAGATGAAGTTTGTACCGAAACTTTGGCACAATACCTCTTAAAGTTTTCCGGCAAACGCGTTGACCACAGTACTGTCATATTAGGCTCCGGTGCCGGTCCAAGGTTTGATAGGGTATGGAGGAAACGGTAACTCATTTTAGTAACCATATGTCTTCCGTCTAAGCCTATTCCTCCAATGGACTCAGTCACCCAGGTAGGATCCCCGGAGAAGAGTTCATCGTAAGCTGGAGTTCTTAAAAACCTTACCATTCTGAGCTTCATTACAAAATGATCCACCATCTCCTGTATTTCTTCTTCTGTATATTTCCCTTCTTCCAAATCCCTCTGGGCATAGATGTCCAGGAAGGTAGACACACGGCCTAAACTCATGGCAGCACCATTTTGCTCTTTCACAGCAGCAAGGTACCCGAAATACAGCCATTGGATAGCTTCTTTTGTGTCGGTTGCAGGTTTGCTGATATCAAAGCCATAACTTGCAGCCATCTGCTTCAATTCTTCAAGAGCACGTATTTGCTCGCTTAATTCTTCCCTCTGCCTTATAACGTCCGAATCCATTACGTCGAATACATAGTTCTTTTTAGCTTCCTTTTTCTTTTCAATTAAGAAGTCCACTCCATAGAGGGCAACCCTACGGTAATCACCGATAATTCTGCCTCTTCCGTAAGCATCGGGAAGCCCGGTTATAATTCCCGTGTGACGGGCTTTTTTCATTTCATCGGTATAGGCATCAAATACTCCATCATTGTGAGTTTTTCTATATTTAAAAACATTCTCCACATCCGGGTCCATTTCGCGACCGTATGCTTTCAGAGAATTATGCACCATACGTATTCCGCCAAAAGGCATTATGGCTCTTTTCAACGGCTGGTCGGTCTGCAGCCCCACAATTGTCTCCAGTTCCTTATCTATATATCCAGGCTGATGTGAAGTTATCGTAGATATTGTTTTAGTGTCTATATCCAAAACTCCGCCGCATTTACGCTCTTTTTCCATAAGAAGACTTACCTTTTCCCATAGCTTTAGTGTCCTGTCTGTAGGTCCTTCAAGAAAACTTTCATCACCATCATAAGGTGTATAATTTATTTGTATAAAGTCTCTTACATCGATCTCATTATTCCATTTTCCATGGTTAAAATTTCTACCCATTTACTTGCCTCCTTTTAACCTAGTTGTTTCTTATAATATACCCAAACATGCAATATACAATAAGTTCTCTAAACTGTAATCAGCTTATAAAACCGCAGTATTTCAACTCTTTAAAAAACACTTTAAAATTATAATATGTATACTGTATACAATTTTGATTGTATACATTATACCACAAAAAAACGTTTTGTAACAAACTCTTTTTTGTTATTTTTATACAAATTATATTTAGTTCTGCAACCTCGACAAAAACATAAAAATTAGAAAAATGAACACAAAAGCTAAAGTTCCATCCGAATATCTATTTTAAGGAGATATCAAAAATTTTTACTGCTTTGATGCTTTTAATTATTCCTGATTTATAAAAAATTTATTTTTTTATTATATATATTGCCTAAAAGGAGGAATTGAAACGACATTACAAAAATTTTATTGCAAATATTTAGAAGGGAGGAACTGAAATATTTCTTTTTTAAAAATTTCTTCGCTAAAAAATAAAAAAGGAGAGGATTGTTGGAATGAAAATTAATAAAATAAAAAATATTAAAATACTTTTATTTATTGCAGCTTTTGCATGTGCTTCTTTGCTCACACCGAGCCAATCAGTAAATAGCGCTGCAAGTGTTCCTTATAAATGGAGTAATGTTAAAATTGGTGGCGGCGGTGGATTTGTTACCGGTATCATTTACAATCCAACCGAAGAAGGCCTTGTCTATGCTCGTACCGATATGGGCGGTGCTTATATAAGAAACAAAAAAACCCTGGAATGGGAACCGCTTACCGACTGGGTAGCACCTGATGAATGGAATCTGCTCGGTTGCGAAAGTTTGGCTACCGACCCGGTGGAACCAAATAGAGTCTATATTGCAGCCGGTACATATACAAACAGCTGGACTTCAATGAATGGATACATCCTGCGTTCCGAAGACTACGGCAAGACCTGGGAAAGGACAGAACTTCCATTCAAATTCGGCGGAAATATGCCGGGACGTTCCATAGGAGAACGTTTAGCAATCGACCCCAACAGTAACAACATATTATATTTCGCCGCAAGAAGCGGCAATGGTTTGTGGAGAAGCACCGATTACGGCAAAACATGGGAAAAAGTCGAAAGCTTCCCCAATGTTGGAAACTATGTGGAAGACCCAAATTTTGAGTATACTGCCGATAACTTGGGATTATGTTTTGTTGTGTTCGATTCGGACAAGGGTACTAAAGGAACACCCACAAAGGATATTTATGTTGGTGTAGCCGACAAAAAGAATCCCTTATATGTCAGCCATGATGCAGGTAAAACATGGAAGCCCGTTGAAGGACAACCTACCGAGAGCACTTTCAAAAGACACAATGCCGATGCTTTGACTATCGGAATTCCTCATCATGCAGTTATAAGCAAAAAAGGTATTTTATATATTACTTACGGTGACCGCGGCGGTCCTTATCAATGCCAGGATGGTGCCGTTTACAAATATGACACAAACACAGGAGAATGGACAGATATTACTCCTCCTAGCGGATATGACTGGGACGGTTCACCCAAGTATGAAAACTATTATGGATTTGGCGGTTTAAGTGTAGATGCACAAAATCCGGATACAATTGTAGTTTCAACCCTTGAATCCTGGTGGCCTGATGATAATATTTTCCGTTCAACCGACGGCGGTAAAACCTGGGATGCTATATGGGAACATGGCAGTTGGCCATCAAGAAATTTAAAATATACAATGGATATATCAAAAGCGCCATGGCTTTCATGGGATAAGCCAATAAACGCTGCAAGCGGCGGTTTAATAACCGGAATGGAAATAATGGACTCACCTTCACCAAAACTCGGCTGGATGATTGGCGATATAGAAATCAATCCGTTTAATTCCGATGAAATGATGTATGTTACCGGTGCAACTATCTATGGAACAAAGAATTTAACCGATTGGGATAAAGGTAAGTACGTAAACATTGAAGTTATGGCAACCGGAATTGAGCAAACTGCAGTTTTAAGTTTAATCTGCCCACCCGTTGACGGAGTAGAGCTTATAAGCGGTGTTGGCGATATATGCGGCTTTGTACACAAAGATTTGAAAAAGGGACCTGAACTAATGATGAATAACCCTGTGTTTACCAATACTACAGGTCTGGACTATGCAGAGCTCAATCCAAATATAATTGTAAGAGTGGGTACCAGGGATAAAGAGCGCTATGAAATGATAAAGAAGACTGTAGCAATGTCAAAAGACGGCGGTAAAACGTGGTCTGAAGTTCAGCCAAACGTTAGTTACACCTTCCCCGCAGCCTCGGAAGATGATATTGCCCAAGGCGGAACAGTAGCAGTAGCCGCCGACGGTTCAACTTTTGTATGGTCAACAAGTACCAGCCAGGGAGTTTTATGTTACGTAAACGGAGGATGGAAAGCTGTAGATACCCTTCCTGCCGGTGCAGACGTTTGCTCCGACAGAGTGAATCCTAAAGTATTCTACGCTTATGCAAAGAACACTTTCTATGTAAGTGAAGATGGCGGTTTAACATTCAAACCTGTACAGAAGGGTCTTGAATCTCCTACTTCCAAAATCAAAGCAGTACCCGGAAAAGAAGGTCATGTATGGATTCCCGGTCCTTCAACAGGCCTTTCATACACAACTGACGGAGGTAAAACTATAAATAAAGTTAAAGGTATTACTCGCTGTGATGTAATCGGTTTCGGTAAAGCTAAAGATGGAGAAGATTATCTTGCCATTTATATCTGCGGTGAAACTGACGGTTTATATGCAGTGTACCGTTCCGATGATATGGCTAAGAGCTGGGTTAGAATTAATGATGATCAACATCAATATGGTTCAATAAACTATTCAATTACAGGTGATTTAAGAGTTTATGGGCGTGTTTTTGTAGCAACTAACGGAAGAGGTATCGTATATGGTGAACCTACATCCGGTACTGTAACTACACCAACTCCTTCTACCCCAACTAAAACACCTGCACCCACACCTACACCTACGCCTAAGCCATCCATGAAGGGAGACATAACACTTGACGGAGAAATCAACTCTATTGATTATGCAACATTAAAAATGCATCTTTTAGGTATTACAACACTTACTCCGGAACAGTTAGCAAACGCTGATATCAACGATGATAACGATGTAAATTCCATTGACTATGCATTGCTGAAAAGTTATCTTTTAGGAATTATAAAAGAGTTTTAGATAAAATATTGTTAAACTTTAAATGGCAAAAGCCAGCACTTTTAAGTGCTGGCTTTTACTGTCTGTAACTTTTTGCTGCCATAGCCAATTGATTTGCAGCAATCATACCGCTTTGAAGAGCCCCCTGCATCCAGCGATGAACCGGCGAAATTTGATCCCCCGCCATGAATACCCTATTGTCATACTCGGGCAAAGTCATGACAAAGGAGAATAACCTTTTTTGCTCGGGAGTATAAAAGGGCAGTGCTCCCCTGGTCCATAAATTCTCATTCCAATTCATAGTTTTAAAGTCAATTGCTATTCTGTCCAGATAACCTCTTGGAAGTCCGTGAACTTCTTCCACTTCTCTTTTAATCTCTTCATTGCGCAATTCAGGACTGAGATTGGCAAGTCTTATGGTATCCAGGCCATAGTTGTATGAAGCTATCATAACTCCAGGCTTTCCAGCCAAAAACTTTTGATCTTTCGGCAATAAATTAAGTTTGCTGTAAGGAAAACTTCTCTGTTCACACTTAGTTTGTTCAATACAGCTTCTATAATGATCCGATGGATACCACAATGTAGTAATTGGAAGGTCAGTATATGATCCTCCTCCGATTATTTGTTCTTCCGGACCACCAGCCTCCCAAAAACGCCAGGTACATAACATAAGAGTTTTCTGCGAAGCTATATAATTAACTTCTTTTATAGCCTGCATTTTCGGTCCACTGAAAAGAGGATTTATTTCAATTGTACGAAGTGTGGAAAAAGGTATGGCACAAACAACAAAATCAAAGACTTCAAAAATCGGCTTGCTTGTCTTTTTATTCCTGTAGGCCAGTACTACCCTTCCATTCTCTTTATCCCTATATATTCCCGAAACCCAGTTTCCATTTTTAACAATTACTTTACCAAGCTTGTGTAGAGGTATACCCGGGTAATCTTCTTTTGGATTGGGATTGAGCAATGAATTATATATCGTATAGGGAAGTACTGAAGTTCCACCGGAAATCTCATAAAGGAATGACAGATTGGCAGGGTAATTTGCCTGAGCTATGTCTATGTAACTGTTGTAAAGATTCTGACCGGCCAACGGAGACAGGTTTGAAATTAAATTAATAGCACCTTCGCTTAAACCCAGGGACTCCATTATCTTTCTATTGCTTTGAAAATCCCAGTAAGTATTGAAGTTATTATAATACGGCTTTACCTGAAGCAGCTCGCTTCTTTCCTCAGGTGTTGCCGGAAGAAGCGGACTTTCCAGGCCATAATAAACCAATTGCTGCCAGGGAGTCCTTCTTTCCCATTCCGAAAGAGAATACTTTGGATATATGTATTTCATTACATTTCTGCCTTGCGCATCATTTCTCACCCGTATACCCTTAAGATATATAAAAGCATTCTCATTATTTTGTATAAAAGGTCTTGTGGGAATTTTAAACAGATTTATGTAATGCCATGTAGTCTCATGAATGACTGGTATTCTCATCGCTCCGAGTTCACCATACAATTGCTTGCTTTTATCAAAATAATATGTATATACCCTTCCTCCGATACGATTCTCCTCTGCTTCAAAAATGGTTATGTCTGCACCAGTTTTCCTCAGCTCAAACGCTGAAGCAAGCCCTGCCAAACCAGCGCCAATTATCCCTATTTTTACTCCTCGAAGTTCTCCATAGCTGACAATGGTTGAAATATCTGCCGGAGGTGAAGTCAGTTTTTTAATATATTCAAAATCTTCAGGTCTGCCCTTCTGATACAGAGCAAACTTTGCAAGAATATATCTCTGCGTATCAGTAGGATTATCAGGCTGCTGAGGTGTACCCTGTAAATTTTCATACAAATTCATATTATCCACTCTCCTTAATTAATAATATGAATTTGCATTCAATTTTGCCTATTTGCAGATTCTTTTGCATAAATATTTATCTACTTTATTCCTGCTTCTCATATCGGTCTATTATTTTTTTCAGTTCTTCAATTTCATCTTTATTCAGTTCTTCCTTTTGAAGAAAAGTTGTAAAGAAAAGTTTCAGCGATCCCTTATATACTTTATCTATATGCTCTTCCGTTTGCATACGCATTACCTGTTCCTGGTTTACTAACGGCTCAACAATAGCATTTTCATTTTTTATAGCTCCACGGTCACACAACCTCCGAATAACGGTATATGTCGTGGACTTTTTCCACCCCAGCTGTTCACTGGCAAGCTTGACAAGCTTTGTACTCGATATTGGTGAGTGTTCCCATATAATATTCATAAACCTGTATTCTGCTTCGAATATCTTTATTCTTTCCATCAGCAACTCGCTCCTTAAGTCTAACCAATTAAACTATTTTCAGGTTAATACCTCTGCCCCAAATTGTCAATTAGTAATAGTTTATAAATCAAAATAAGATTTGTTAATTCTGCCTAATTCAAGCTATCCTGGAATAGCAAATAATTGATAAAATGGCTCAAATATGATATAATTTTTTTAATAAGGCTGCACAATTTACCCATAACATCAAATCACTTTCATTATAGTAATGTTCCATTCCACATCGCTTTCTCAACAATATAGCTTATTTTTGTCGAACGTATCCCAAAAATGCGATTGAACCTGAATTACAACACTTAACATACAATCCGGTTCTCCGTGACAATTATTTGCAAACAATATCTCAGATAAAATTATTTAGAAATTACTTAAATGATAATAAAAAAATATTTATTAAAGGAGTGCATTTTATGAAGATATTTTTCAGCAGAGGACTATCTCTGTTGGCAACAATCGCAATAGTTTTTTCAATTCTTTTATCAGTGCCAGCTTCGGTTAATGCTTCAAATTCCCTGCCTGTAAAAGTGGAAGCCGAAGATTGCATTCTCAGCAACGGTGCTACTATTACTACCAACGTTTACGGCACCGAGTATCCCGGCTATTCAGGTGAAGGTTTTGTATGGGTAGCCAACTCGGGAACAATAACTTTAAAGGTCACAGTTCCCGAAAATGCTATGTATGAGCTTTCTACAAGATGCTGGATGTATCTCGGAAAAGAGAATGAAACCAGACTTCAGGCCGTCAGTATTAACGGCAAACCCCTTGGTAATTTCTTTATTCCGAACAAAGGCAAATGGATTGACTACAGTTTTGGATTCTTTTACCTTGAAGCCGGTACAACAACCATTGAAATCGGAACATCCGGAAGCTGGGGTTTTATACTTTATGATACAATAACTTTTGACTACGCCGATATGCCTGAACTTAAAATTGACCCCATTTTGTCGGATAAAAATGCAACACCTGAAACTAAAAAACTTTTTGAATACCTTACCAGCGTATACGGTAAATACGTTATTTCCGGTCAGCAGGAAATTTACGGCAACGGAAACAACGGTAATATGGAACTTGAATTTGAATACATTTACGATAAGACAGGCAAATACCCTGCTATCAGAGGCTTCGATTTTATGAACTACAATCCTCTGTATGGATGGGAAGACGGTACAACAGAGCGTATAATCGATTGGGTAAAAAATCGTGGCGGTATTGCAACTGCCTGCTGGCATATTAATGTTCCCGTTGATTTTGCAAATTACAAACTTGGCGAATTCGTGGATTGGACAAAATGTACATACAAACCCACAGCAAGCTTTAATACGGCCAAATGCCTTGACAAGACTTCAAAGGAACATGCTTACCTTATGATGGCAATCGAAGACCTTGCAGAACAGCTTCTCATTCTTCAGGAAGCCAAAGTTCCCGTTCTGTTCCGTCCCTTCCACGAAGCGGAAGGTTACAATAATATAGACGGTTCAGGCGCATGGTTCTGGTGGGGTTCTGCCGGTGCAGAAGTTTACAAGGAGCTATGGAAGCTTCTGTATAAAACTTTAACTGAAGACTATGGCATTCACAATCTTATATGGGAAGTAAATCTTTATACCTATGCAAATTCCTATGAATGGTATCCTGGCGATGAATATGTAGATATAATTGGCTATGATAAATATGAAGGCTCACCCACTAATTGGGGAACAAGTGCTGCATCATCTCTATTCCTTACTCTTGTAAATTATACCAATGACACAAAGATGGTTGCATTGACTGAAAATGACGTAATTCCCGATATTCAAAACATAGTCAATGAAAGTGCATGGTGGTTATATTTCTGCCCATGGTATGGCGAGTACCTTATGAACCGTAATGATCCTGTTCTTTTAAATACTATATATAACAGTGAGTACGTAATTACTTTGGACGAACTGCCAAAAGACCTCTATGATACCGGAAACTATACGCCGACGCCTACACCTCAAAAGCGCATAGTGGGTGATCTGAATTCCGACGGTAAATTTGATTCTATCGATATTGCTCTTTTAAAATCACATATCCTCGGCATAGAAACTTTCAATATCGACTTAACCTATGCCGATGTAAACGCTGACGGCGATATAAACTCTATCGATTATGCCTATATGAAGCAAAGAATTCTCGGTATGATTAGCAAATTCCCAATAGAATAATATATTAACCATACTGTCGCACCAGTTATACCACTTTCTGGTGCGACAGTTTTTATTGGTAAATATTTTTTAATCATATCGGCATTTACTATAACCATTTTATAAAAGCTGTCTTATCTTTTCTGTTAAATCCGCAACTTTCATAAAAATATAATGTTTTTTCATCTTTTGAACCTGTAAGAAGCATAATTTTGTAGCATCCGCTATTTTGAGCAATCTCAACAGCCTTTCGTATCAAAGCTTTGGCATATCCTCTGTTTCTATATTCCCTGTGTGTTACAACATTTTCAATCAAGGCATAAGGTTTCATACCCCGTGTAAGATTTTTTATTACCACTAGCGTCACACTGGAAACAATTTTACCTTCCATATCCGCTACCAAAATATGATAGTTCTTATCCTTTATAATTTCACTCCAAAGTAAATTAAGTTCTTCACTTTCGGGAAGTTTCTCTGTCTCATGCAAATGCAAATATAGTTCCTGCAAGCTGTCAAGGTCATTTATTTCTGCCTCTCGAAAAAACATTCTTCAATCCTCCAAATTTATATTCAGTGAATTTTCCTCACATTGAATCTCAGTACAGTTTTCAATTTATCAGCTTCAGTCTTACGCGGGTCTGACAGGTATATTTCACGATGTTTTAAGCATATCCTTTCGTATCCGTTATCCCTGCAAAACTGTTCCATTTTTTCAAAACTTGCCGGCTCATCATCGTAACTTCCTATATGGAGCATCTGACAGCACAAACCCTCGGTTATTGTAACATATCTTATTTTCTCAAGATAAACATTGGGTTTCTTATTTTTGGCTTCATTGACAAACCGCTTAAATAACTCTTCCGTTAAAAAATCAGGCTGGCGAATCATAATGGAGTATGCAAAATTGCTTTTGTCGGTTATCGGTTTACTTTTATCCACCAAATCCCACACTCCCTCAAGGGGAAATACAGTATAATCATAATACCCTTTGGGAACATCCTTGCTTTTATAAGACATTTTTACCGAATAGCTAAAGCTATAAAGTGCTTCAGTAGCCAACGCAAAATCTTCTCCATTAGGATCGCCCTGACCGTCTATTATTGCAAAAGTCATAGCAGGTACATCAACAATCGAAGGAGTGGTTTTGGGAAGATACAATTCTTTAAAATCCTTTTTATAATCCAATTTGCTCATATTGATACACCTCTAAAAATTATTATTTATCTCTAAGCAGTTATTGACCGTACGGTTTTCGCGATATTTTTTCGCCTTCAGTGTTTCCATATTTCCACTATTAATGTACCATTTTAAAACTGACAACAGCATGTCATATTAAGTATATTTTTTCAGACAATTCTCAAGTTTATTTTTTAAATTGCTGCGAACATGTTCAGGCTCTATAACTTCAGCATCTTCACCGAATGAAAGAATATATCCGTACAACCAATCTTCATCCGGCAAATCCACTGTAACATAAAAATATCCATCCTCATTTTCTTTGACAGAATCATGGCCAAATTCGTCAAATACACGAAATGCCATTCTTTTATGTATTTTTAATACTACTCTGACCGTCTTTATATCAACTTCCTTTGACATTATCGGAATGTTTTCAGGGCAATCTCGAGTATATGAGTTTTCTATCATTTTCAGGTTTTTTATCCGGCTGATTCTGAATATCCTAAAATCATTTTTTACACGACAAAAAGCATAAACATACCAGGCATAGCCTTTGAACAAAAGCTTTAACGGTTCAACAACTCTTTCCGTATTTCTTTCGTTAGAGCCATAATAGCTAAAGGATACCATTTTTTTATTAAAAATTGCTGTTTTAACTCCCTTTCATCAGTGCCACTTCCCCAACGTGAGAAATCGACATCAATCCAACCGGTACTGCTTTTCCCAAATATACCTGCCAATTTGTTTAATATAGGTTCTACTTCTTTCACGTTAATGGCTTTAAGACTGTGAAGAGATGAAATAATCTCCATCTGTTCATTTTCCGAAAGCATTGACTTATTAAGCACAAAGTTCTCAAGAAGACTGATACCTCCACCTTTGCCTTTACTGGTGTAGACAGGAATACCGGCACTGCTCAAAATATCAATATCCCGGTAAACAGTCCGACGAGAAACATTAAAGTGGTCAGATAATTCCTTTGCTGTGACGGTCTTTTTGCTAAGCAAGATATAAACCATTTCAATCAGCCGATTAATTTGCATATTTTATCACCTGAATTCATTATATCATACACAAAAATATACCCATCCGGTTTATTCCTTTATTCGTCCACCATAAAATCCCCAGTTTTCCATGTAAATTACAGCAGATTCAAAAACCTATTTCTTTTTGCCTCAATTTCTGCTTCTCAATGAGCCTATGAATGGATTGGACCATGATGGTGTTGAAAATTTTCAAACTGCTTCAACTTTCTTTATTAATTTAAGTCGATGTTTAATCTTTCCTAAAATTGCTTTAAGAAAAATCAGAGTTATACAAAAGAGTTATCTAATTTTAATTTTACTGTAATTGTATTCGCAAACAATAATTGATAAAATTAACTTAAATATAGTTATTATAAAGGGGGGGGTTATCATGAAAACCTCGGTAAAGAGTATTGTTACAGCATTAGTCTTGGCATTAAGTATTTTCAATTTCGGCTTTGTGACGGCAAAAGATTCGGAAGACAAAAAAGTCAATGGGTTTGCAAAAATTGAAGGTGACTATGCTTTAAAAGATGACGGCTCATTATGGAAAATCAACCTGTTTTATAGTGAGGAAAATGAAAAGATAGCCGATGGATTTGTAGATATCGACTCCGACAAATATACATATACTTACACAGCTCTTAAATCTGACGGTTCATTATGGGCCTGGGGAATAAACTCCCACGGACAGTTTGCTGAAGTAGACCTTCCGGCAAGTGATATTCCGGTAAAAATAATGGAAAACGTTAAAGAAGTTTCCGGTTTGATGGCTATCAAAAATGACGGCACTGTTTGGACTTGGGGAGGTCAAAAGTTTTTCGATGCCACTTCAAAAGTAAATAAACCTGTGATGATTTATAAAGGTGCAAAATCTATCTCTTTTTCCGATTATTTCATAAAGATAGTAGATAACGACGGAAAGCTTTACCTTGTCGAAAATACCAATACCCTTTCCTACGATGAAGTTCAAAAGAAAAAAATAAAAATTAGCGATAATGTTAAATACGTTAAAGGTGACCTGTTCATTAAAGAGGACAAGACACTGTGGCAGATTGAATATTCCCATGAAGACACAAGTACATACAAAACAAGACTGGTACTTAAAAATGTTATATATGCTGATTCTGCCGACTGTTCAAATTGTGCGATTCAAGAAGACGGTACTTTATGGGTATGGGGATTTAGCGATGACAATATACCGGAATATATAAAGGGATATCCTGTAGAACCTCAAAAAATTATGAGTAACGTAAAGTATGCTTCCTGTTCACTGCAAAGTGTCTTAATTGTAAAGCAAGACGGCTCACTGTGCGGATTAGGAACGGTATCTCCGAAAACCGAATACAGCATTCCAAGGATTTTAATGAAAGATGTAAAAGAGATGTTCAAAAATGGCTTGGCACTCACATCCGATAATACTTTATGGCGTATTGATCACAATTTTGCCGGAAAATTTGATGTAATAAAGATTTCCGAAAACGTTAAGACAGTTACTGAAGACGGAATTATAGAGAAAATTGACGGTACAAAGTGGAAACTAAATGATAATACTGACCAATATATTTTAGAGCCTATAGAAGACTCAAGTGTTACTGTTGGCTACAACTTTAAATTAAATTATGACGGAAGCCTTTGGAAGCAAAAAACAAGCTATGAAAGTGGCACTTATAAAGTCGAGTTTGAAAAGTTTGATGATGATGTAAAAAAAGCTTATGTAAGCGATCACCTTATATACTATATTAAAGATGACAATTCTCTATGGGTGGGTCTAAATAATAACGATATCGTTTATGCTCCGGAAAAGGTTCAGGCATTGTCAAAACCTCTTAAATTATCCGATGGAATAAAGGAAGTAAAATGTATCGATCCTTATGTTTTTGCCGTGTCAACTTCCGGCGAACTGCTCGTATGGAGAATAAATCTAACAGAACCTACTCCGGTTTCCACTGAACCGAAAAAAATTACTGAAGACGTCGAATCTTTTGATAACGGAATACTTGGACTTTTAGGCATAATAAAAAAGGATAGGTCTTTGTGGAGCGGATTTTCAATTGATGAACATCTTCAACCTGATAATGTAAAAGAAAATTACGCAGATATTATGGCGGAAAATCTGGTTAAGGATTTTGACAACATCGAAGAAATTAAAGTTTATAATGAAAACTTCATAATTAAAAAGAACGGTGAGCTATGGCTTAAAACCGATTACAATTCTTCCGGTATGAGTTCCTACGACAAATTTATGGACAATGTTATATATGCCGAAGCTTATACATCCAATGGCATAAGAGAGGGAATAGCTTTATGTGCTGACGGCAGTTTGTGGGATATTTCTGCACAAGAACCGAAAAAGCTTCTCGAGAATGTGAAAGAAGCCCGTTATGATCCTGCCTTCAAAGTTTATGCTGCACTTCAAGAGGACAACAGTTTCTATGTTTGGGGACACAATGCTTTCGGAGAATGCGGTATTGATTCACCGGAGGATACCATTACAGAACCTCAAAAGCTGTTTGACGATGTAACATGGTTTGAAATAGGATATGCAAGCATGAAAGCATTGCGTAAGGATGGAACATTAATGAAATGGGGTTTAGGCTTCCCAATAGCCCATAGTGTGCCCTACGTTATCAATCCTTTGAACTCCGGAAACTTTGACAAAGATACAATAATACAGCATAGGAATTTTGCATCCATCGGTGTAAAAGAACAGTTGCCTATGATTGTTAAAATAAACGATCCTGCATACAACAAGGATGTTAAGGTGATTTTCAACACAGGAAACCAGTTGATACTGGATAAAAGTACCGAAAATTATTATATCGGAACGTTCCCGGGATTTGATAAATCCGGCAAGATAAGTTACCGTATCACTGCCTCCGATAGCAGCGGTAACCTAATTACTTCCGAGGAATATGAGGTTGAAGTTCTGAAAAACGATATAGTAATGTTCGATTACACGAATGAAGAAGTTTTTGTTTCGGATGCACAAATATTTGTAGACGGAAAGGAACTGTATTCTGATGTAAAACCTGTTATCAAGGACGGCAGAACTTTACTTCCTGTTCGTGCTTTGTGTGAAGCCATAAATGCCGATGTTGAATGGGACGACAAATCCAAAACCGTTAAAATATCGGCAAAAGACAAAGAAGTCAGTATGAAGATCGGAGAAAAAGATATTTTGGTAAACAATAAAAAACAAAGTATTGACGTTCCTGCCATCATTGTATCGGGAAGAACTATGCTGCCCTTAAGAGCAGTTGGAGAAATAATCGGAGCTGAAGTTGAGTGGAATGAAAAAGACAGAAGAATTGATGTTTCCTTAAAATAAAACTTATATATTGGTAAACAAAAAAATTCATTTTAAAATGCTTATTAAATAACACAGATCACAAAACCGAAAATAGAAAAAGCCAATAAGTCTTTATAAAAGACACATTGGCTTTTTCTGTACGTAACCGTCAAATAGATCATCACATAGTAAAATGGTTGCATAGTTGATACAATCACTGTAAAAAAGAATAAACGGAGTGATTGTATGGACATGGAAAAAGTAACAACTGAACAACAAT
>ENA-OWOZ01001143-OWOZ01001143.1-bioreactor-metagenome-genome-assembly--contig:-NODE-1143-length-26494-cov-3.675928_pt1 | contig 26494 bp, 17 predicted proteins | sample MGYA00238140_ERZ651804 | MGnify/ENA primary metagenome ERZ651804 (study PRJEB26910, sample SAMN07631232) | bioreactor metagenome | isolation source: Switchgrass digestor | place: USA: Dartmouth... | reverse complement strand
CTCAGCCGAGCGGCGGCGGTGGGGGCGGCGAGGAACAGACGAGCGACGCCGAATGGCCGGCTGTCCCCGGGTTCTTTGATCCTACATACGACTACACGAAGCAGAAGCGGTTCAAGGTCGGCTACCTCGTATCGGTGGCAAACTTCCTCTTCGACGAGTTTGACAAGGCGTTTGCCGACTGGGCCAAGCGCATGAACATCAACTACACGGGCATGTGGGCGCCCGCGGCCGCCAACGCCGACGAGTACCTCTCCGGTATCCAGACGCTGGCCGACCAGGGCTACGACGGCTACCTGCTCGACGGCGACACCAACCTCTACCCGCGCGTCGCGGAAATCTGCGCGGAGCTGGGCGTTCAGTGGATGGCCTGCATGAGCCAGGCCCGCGAATACGGCAGCAAGTACATGCTGGGCAAGACCCTTATCCCGGGCCGGCTGTTCCACCCGCACGTCGGCTTCGACGACACCAACTTCGGCGTGCAGATGGCGCTGAAGCTGGAAGAGTGGCGCAAGAACACGTATCCCGATGTGCCGCTGGATAAGGTCGGCTTCATCGTGGTCAGCTTCTCGATTTCGACGCAGCTGCATGAGCGTTACCTCGGCGCGAAGAGGGCGTGGCTCGAGCTGCATCCGGAGCTTGGCACCTACACCCCTGACCCGATGGATAACCCGAAGAACTTCTACTATGCCGACATGTCCACCGCCACGATGGGCGACCAGTCCTCGGCGACGGGCCTTGTGACGCAGATTATGTCCAACCCGAAGGGCGTTGAGATCTGGCTTGTGGCGGCGGCGTTCGACGACTACGCCATGGCGGCGGCCAACGCGGCGGATAACCTGGGCCTGACGGATAAGGTCTGCGCCGTCACCTGCGGCGGCTCGAACCTGATCGTCCAGTGGGATGCCGGCATCCAGAACGCGTGGCGCTACACCTTCTTCACCGCTCAGTCCATCTACGCCGAGCCGATTATCGCCGGTCTGTGGTCGATGATGGCCGGCCAGGCGACGGCGGATGAGCTGTGGCCCGAGTGGTGCATGGTGTACGACAAGGGCGACGTCTTTGAGCTGAGCGACGAGATCGATCCCACCTACGGCGTCCCGTACGTCAAGGTCGGTCCGGACGGCAAGCCCATCGTTCTCGAAGAGCACTTCTACGCGCAGCTGCGCCTGCCGACATACTGGCTTGACTACGACAACTACAAGGTTTACCTCGAGTGGACGGACCTCTACGCCTACGGGCCGGATTCCCCGGGCCACTACAACTACGAGCCTGAGACGGATCTCAACCGCTTCTCAGCCCGTGCGGAAGTGCCTGATTTCTACAAACAGTGGCCGTCTCTTGAGCATTAGGGCGCCTGAGCGCTCTGAGCGCCTCTAAAGCTGATAGCTTCCGGGACAAAACACCCGTGAAAAACCCGCTGCACGTTTTTGTGCAGCGGGTTTTTCGTTTATTGAAAAAGGGTGGAGGGTATTCAGATGGACTCTTCTTCGAGGCTGTCTATGTAGTCGGACATCGCAAAGCCGGCCAGCCTGCCCGAATTGACGGCAAAGCCCATTGTGTTCCCGGGCAGCATGAAGTTGTAGCTGTCCCCGTAGATTGTATTGGCGTCGGTTCCGGCGCTGTACAGTCCGGGGATGCTTTTGTTTTCGTTATCCAGCACCTCGCAGCGCTTGTTGATGCGCACGCCGCCGAGCGTTCCGTAAGCGCCGAAGAAGATTTTTCCGGCGTAGTACTTGCCCCTTCCCGTGATGGGCCGCAGGTATTTGTGTGATTTGAAGAACTTGCTGTCCACACCGCACGCGCACATGTCGTTGTACTCGTCGAGCGTGTCCTGCAGCTTTTCGGGGTCGATGCCGAGCTTTTCGGCCAGCTCCTCGGCGGTGTCCGCCGCGAAGAACGCGTCCGACCCGGACTGGAGCGCCTGCTCGGCGGCGCTGTCGAACCCCTCGAGATGGGTGTCGGGGTGGACGAGGCTGACGATATCCACGCCGTGCTTTTTGTAGTGCCGGACGATGGCGCCGTCGAAGATGGAGTAGATGCAGCGCCCGGGCTGCAGGCCGATGGCGTTTGCGAAAAACGTCCCGTTGCTGACGTATTCTTCGTTCATAAAGCGGTCGCCGTTTTGATTAATCAGGAGGTTCGGCTGGAACATCGCGATGCTCAGCGTCCGAAGCTCCTCCGGCAGCGTGACCGATTGGATGACTTCGACGTTCAGGCCGTACTTTTGCGCGCCGGCCTTCCACATCATCCGCAGCCCGTCGCCCTCGACGCCCGGCACCTGAATGGAAAAGAAATCCTTCCCCTGAACGAGCCCGAACTCCTCTTTAATCATCTCGGGGTTGTTCCCGAAGCCGCCTGTGCACACGCACACGGCCTTGCAGTGCGCCTCGATCTGCTCCCCGGCGGCGTCAACGGCCTTCACGCCGCAGACCCGGCCGTCCCTGACGATCAGGTCGGTCGCCGGCGTCTCGTAGTAGATTTCCACGCCGAGCTCCTTTGCCCTGCTGACCATGGCCTTGATCATGGCGCCGGCCGCCCGGGGCCCGATGACGCCGTTTTCGGGCTTTACAATATGCCACGTCGCGGCGGAGTCGCGGAAATAGCGGAACGCCCCGGCAAACTCGACGCCCATCTCCTCAAGCCAGAGGATGGTGTCCGCCGACAGGCTGAAGTACGCCTGAACCAGCTCCGCGTCCACGCGGTAGTGCGTGTACTGCATGTGGAGGTTGAACGCCTCTTCCACGCTGATATCGTTAAACGTCCTTTTTTGTATATGGGTGTCGATGCCGAGCAGGCCCATGCCCATGTTCGCGGCGCCGCCCGCCGTGCTCATCTTTTCAAAAACGATGGTCTTCTTCCCGTTTTCCGCGGCGGTAATGGCCGCGGCAAGGCCGGCGGGGCCGGCGGCGACGACAACGACGTCGGAATGCAGTGTTTTCATCCTCATCAGCTCCATTTGTCATCTTATCTGCGGAACCGGCCGACTTTTGTAAGGCGTCGCGGCAGATTCGGTATCCTGTTTTGCGTCCGCGCAATCGCGCCTTCGGGGCAGACTTCCGCGCATTTGCCGCACTTTGTGCAGGCGGCGTCGTCAATCATGGAGATATACCCGGGCGCCCCTTCAATGCAGTTTTCAGGGCACGCTTCGATGCAGACGCCGCAGCCCCTGCATTTCATTGGGTTTACATAACATCTAGCAAACGCCTGGCACCGGCCGGACGGGCATTTTTTCCCCTGGATGTGGGACTTAAGCTCCTCGCCGAAGCCCTCGAGGACGGAGAGCATGCACGACGATGCCGCTTTGCCGACCGAGCAGACGGCCGCGTCAATAAGCGCCGCTCCGATTTCTCCGGCCAGGGCCAGCTCCGAAAGGGCCGATTTCGCTTCCGTGACGCCTCTGAATATCTCGCCAAACTGGAAAAGCCCTTCGCGGCACAGTACGCACTTGCCGCAGCACTTTTGCCTGAGCTTCATGACCTGCTCAAAGGCGGCCTGGACGATGCACGCGTCGTTTGAAACCGGCTCAATCGCGCTACCGGTTGCAAAGAGACCGGGGCGGGCGGGCTCGCCTAGCACCGCGGGCGTGTAAAACGTGCTGCCGATGCGGACGGCTTTTAAGTTTTCCGCGGGCAGATTCGAGCCGATAGCCTTACCGGGCGCAATCTCCACGAGCCTTCCGCCGACGGCCGCCGGGATTTCTGGAGGGTTTCCGGCGAGGATGTCGGATACGGCTGCGAGTGTGGCCCAGTGCAGCAGCAAATCATCCTTGTGGGCGCGCACGTCGAGAAAGTCGCGCACTTCCACGGGGATATCCGCCTGCGCCGCCGCCTGAAGGAGCGGCGCAAAGCCGTCTTCCCGGGGCAGGACGAGCAGGGCTTCCGGCGCGCCGCAGGCTCTTTTGACGGCGAGAAGTCCGGCAATCAGGCCGTGGGGGTTGAGCAATGCAAGCGTTGCCGGCGCGCCGTCGGTGTCGGCGTTTGGCAGCGCGCCGACGACCGCGCGGCAGCGCCCGCCCAGGACGCTGCCCAGCGTGGCTTCGGCGCCGTACAGATATGCCGAAGAGATTTTCTCCCGCAACGTCTCCGCCGGAAGGGAAAGGGCGCTCTCCAGCGCCGCCGTATTGTCGCCGAGCATTTAAGGCGCCGCCTCCTTTCCCTCGTAATCCGTCCACAACCGCGCGGGGCGGATTTGCAGCCTCAGGTCGCACTGCAGGCACCGCCCCGCCTCGAAGCGGGCGCCGTCTTCCGTAAGCGCGCACGCGCACTCGGCAAATCCGCTCCGGCGGTCCTCGGCGGGGAGGAGCCGTTCGGGGACGCGCTTTAAGCCGGAAAACCCCTCGGCCGGGCCGATTTTCGGGCCGGCCCGCTCTTCCGAGGAGAGCGTCTCGGAAATATCCCCGTCGCCGCCGAGGAATACGTCGATTTCGCTTGCCGCCTCGCGGCCGGCGGCGATCGCCTCGATAACAGACCGCGTGCCGTATACGGCGTCGCCGCAGGCAAACACGCCTTGAACGGACGTTTTCATGCTGCCCGGCTCTATCAGGGCGATATACCCGTTTTTCAGCTCAAGACCGCACTCGGGGCCGTAAGACGGCCGCTGCCCCACGGCGAAGATTACCGTGTCCGCTTCGAGGACCTCCTCGGTCCCGCTTATCTTTTCAAGGATGGCGTTGCGGTTTTCATCGAAACGAAAGCCGCGTATCGTCATCACGCGCACGCCCGTGACGCGCTTTTCGCCGCAGATGGCCTCAAAGCTCCGGGAGGGGTAGATGGCAACGCCTTCCTCGGCGGCCTGCTCGATTTCCTCCGGGTCGGCGGGCATTTCCTCCCGGCTTTCCAGGCACGCGACGGAAACGGAAAGCGCCCCGAGGCGCACCGCCGTTCGGGCGCAGTCAAACGCCACGTTCCCGCCTCCCAGAACGACGACTTTTTTCCCCATCCCCGTCTCTTCGCCCAAGGCGGCGTTTCTCAGGAAGTCCAGACCCGGCAAAACGCCGTCAAGGCCGCTGCCGGGGATGGGCAGGCGCGCGCTTTTGCCCGCCCCGGTGGCGACAAGCACCGCGTCGTATTCCGCAAGCAGCGCCGCCGGGCGCTCGACCGCGCAGCCGCACTCGACCGTGACGCCCGCTTCTCTTATGCAGGCGGTCTCCGCATCGAGGATGTCCCGCGGCAGCCGGTAGGGCGGGATGCCGTACTGGAGCATGCCGCCCAGCTTGGGCATGGCCTCCTTGAGCGTCACGCGGTGGCCTTTTTTGGCGAGATACAGCGCGGCCGTCATCCCCGCCGGGCCGCCGCCCACAACGCAGACAGACCTGCCCGTGGGGGGAGACTTCCTTTCTTTTGACTTCCATTTTGCGCCGCCGGCGTCGGCGATGTACCGCTTCACGCCGCGGATGGAGACGGGGTCGGTAAGCTGCCCGCGGCGGCAGGCGCTCTCGCACCTGTGGTTGCAGACGCGGCCGAGCGTAGCCGGGAAGGGGAGCTTTTCATAGAGGACGGCGAGCGCGTCGTCGGGCCGCCCTTCCCGCACAAAGCGCAGGTACCGGGGAATGTCGAGGCGGATCGGGCAGTTGGCCACGCAGGGGAGCAGCGCGTCGTTTTTCTCAGCGGAGGTAAAACCGGCGGCGTCCAGTATGGCGCCGGTGGGGCACACCTCGGCGCAGGCGCCGCAAAAGCGGCAGCCGGCGTCCTGAAGAAGCTTGTCGCGCACCGTCCCGATGTAAAACTCCAGATCCGCTTTACGCAGCTGCAAGACGCCCACGCCGCGCAGGTCTTCGCAGGCGCGAACGCACCGCAGGCACAGGACGCAGCGCACCATCTCGTGGCGAAACAGGGGGTACGCGCGCTTTGGAATACTTCTTATGTGCCGGTGCATCCGCGCGGCGGACACGTTGAGGTACTGGATGAGCGTCTGAAGCTCGCACTGGCCGTATTTCAGGCACGTCGAGCAGTCCTCCGGGTGCCTGGCAAGCAAAAGCTCCATGGACAGGCGGCGGAGCCTGTCTATCCCGGGGCTGCGCGTCCTCACGTTCATGCCGTCTTGCGCCTCAAGCTGGCAGGACAGCTGCGGGGCGCCCAAGCCCTCGCACTCGACGAGGCACAGGCGGCACGCGCCGATGTCCGGCAAATCGGGGTGGTGGCACAGGTGGGGGATGTAGACGCCGTTTTGCAGGGCGGCCTCCAGCACGCTCGTGCCCTTTTCCGCGCGGATTTGCTTTCCGTCAATTGTGAGCGAAACCATATCGGTCACGCGTTTACCGCACGACGTAGTCCCCGCTGCGGTATTTCGGCGGAATGTACGGGATCTGCAGGTACGATGCGTACTTACCGCCCGTGTGGATGACGTGCCTGCCGCCGTTGTCTGTGACAAAGCCGACGATCTGGTCAATCATCCAGTCCGATTTGATAAACCGCCCGGCAATCTCAATCCGCAGGTGCTCGCCCTTGTGCCACACCCTGCTGTGCGGCCAGATCTCGATGTCGACGGGGTAAATCTTCCCCGGTTCCATCGGCTCGTCTTTGCGGTGCGCCTGCACGGGGTTAAAGTCCGTTGAAAGCTCCGGGTCGAGCTCCCGGCGCGACGTGCGCATGTATCCCCACGCGCCGCGGAATTCCATTTCCATGCAGTGGACGGGGATGTACTTGCCGTCCGCGCCGTACTTTTTAATCCACACGAACAGATCCATATTGTCGTGCCCGCGGCACTCGACGTAAAGGCGCAGCTTCATGTAGCCCGTGATTTCCATGTCCTCGGGCGCCACGAAATCGAAGCTGGCGATTTCGGTGTCCGGGTCGTAGCAGATCTCCGACGGTGTCTTAAACGGCTCGAAGGAGGCGGTGCCGCTGGCCGCGTCCAGATAGAGCTTGCGGTACTCCGTCCGCGCAAGGGGGAACTCCTTTTCGGGGCGCCTTATGGCAAAGTCAAAGCCGTACGCGTCCATCACGTCCAGGCGCACCGGTGGGGTAAACTCCCAGCCGTTGCGGATATCCTTCAGGTAACGGTCGAAAAACCGCTTTAAGTCCTCGAGGTTTTCGGGGTTGTAGGCGTCCGGCCACTCCATCTCCCTGTGGGCCCGCATCCACTTTTTCTGCGACCTGATCTTGCGGAACCCCTCGAACGAGCCGCGCACGTGCATGTGGCACCAGCCGGCCGTAATGTACGCCGGCTGCGTGATGTTCTCCCAGCGCGGAATCTTCGACTCCCAGTATGAATCCATGTAGGGGTGCCTGAGCAGCATGTTGGGCATGTCCTCGATGTACCCTTTGCACGCGACGTCGCCGAGCGACATGTTGTTGAAGTACGGCGAAGGGATGCCCCCGTAGCACAGCGACTCGCGGTACATATCGCCCGTGCCTTCCCAGACGGCGATGCACTTAAGGTGCGGCGGCTGTTCCGCGGCGATGCGCCAGATGACCATCGCGACGCCGGAGTTGCCGAACATGCCGACGTTGCCGTCGCACCAGTCCTGCTTTGCGGCCCACTCGATGAAGTCGTAGCCGTCACGCCCGTCCTGCAGGCCGAAGCAGCTGATGTCGCCCTCCGAGTTGCCGACGCCGCGCGGGTCGACGTTCGCGACGGCGTAGCCGTGCCGGCACCAGTACGCCGGGTCGGCCGACTCAAACTTGGCCAGTTTTGACACCGTGTCGGGCGGGCAGCCGTGGACGATCCATTCGTCCGCGCCTTCCGCCTGGCGTTTTCCGCTGAACCACCATGAGACGATCAGGGGGACGGGGCCCGGGGCGTCCTTGGGAAGGTAAATGTCGGCGTAGATTTTTACGCCGTCCCGCAGGGTTATGCACTCATCCTGCTTGCAGAGGATGCCGGGCGCCGCCTCGTATGTATGCGGGTTGAGCGGGGGACAGTAGCAGAAGTCGGGGACGCGCTCGCCCCTTGCCCGCATGGCGTCCAGCTCCTCCCGCGTTTTGCCGGGGACGCCCTTGCGGTAGATGACGTCCACAACGGTGCCGTCGTTCATCGTCTCTTTGACGAGCTTATACTGCGCGCTGGATTCATCGTACACCGGGATTCCGGGAAAACCTTTTTTATCCATACCGCATTTCCTTTCCTCAGAATCTTTGGCATAAACTGCCGCTTACAACATTCTCTCAACGTTAATTTAGAGGATAAATGCAGCATTATCAATGAACAGATTTGCGGAAAATCGCCCCAATCTGTGCATTTTAATACTCCCGCCGCCCGTGCTATGCTGAAAACAAACAAGCCAGAATATTCCACCCGCCCGCCCTGAGGCTCCAGTAACGTCGCCGGGGCTGAGCGGGATGTAAAAATCGGTAGGTGATGGAGATATGGGAACAAGAAAGACCTTTGAAATGAGCGACCGCGTGAAAAAGCTCAGGCAGGCCGTTTTGGAAACGCCTGAAATCTGCGTGGAGCGCGCGATGTACCTCACGCAGTCTTTCATGGAGACGGAAGGCGAAAACATCGTTGTCCGGCGCGCGAAGGCGCTCTCTCACATCCTTGAGAATATGACCGTCGCCATCCATGACGGCGAGCTTCTGGTGGGGAACACCACGAGCAAACGCAGAGGGTCGTTTATCATCCCGGAGATCCAGTGGGAGTGGTATCTGAGGGAAATGGACAACATGTCCACCCGGTCCTGGGACAGATGCCAGCCGATCGGCCGGTACGAGCGCGAGCAGATGCAAAAGTACCTGCCGTACTGGAAGGACAAGTGCACGTGGGATAAGGTCAACAAGGAATGGAACGACACGGTGCTCCGGCTCAACGGGGAAATCTTCATGACGCACACCTCCTCCATGAGCGGGCAGCACTTCGGGCACATCGCCGTCGACTACCCCCGCATGCTCACCCGCGGGCTGCGGGATATCATCAACGAGGCGAAAAGCTACCTTGAAAAGCTGCCCGTGTCGCCCGACGAGCTGCGCAAATACGCGGCGATGCGGGCCGCCGTCATCGCGATGGAGGCCGTCATCACGTTTTCAAAGCGCTATGCGGCCCTCGCGGCGGACATGGCACGGGATGAAAAGGATCCGGCGCGCCGGGCGGAGCTGATGGAGATCGCGCGCATCTGCGAAAAGGTGCCGGAGTACCCGGCGGAGACGTTCCGTGAGGCGCTGCAGTCTATTTTAATTTTGTACATCGCGCTGCGCATCGAGGCGTACGCGCCGGGCGTGAGCCTCGGCCGTCCGGACCAGTACTTATACCCGTATTTTAAGCGCGACATTGAAAACGGCGTACTCACCGAGGAACAGTGCGTCGAGCTGCTCGAGATGCTGCTCATTAAAATGAACGACCTTGCGTGCCTGATGAGCAGCGAGACCGTGGAGTTTTTAAGCGGCTTTCCGACGCTTGCCAGCATCACAATCGGCGGGGTCAAACGCGACGGCACCGATTCGGTCAACCCCCTGACGTACCTCTTCATGGAGGCGGAGCGGAACGTCCGCCTGACCGCCGAGGAGTTCGTCGTGCGCATCAGCCGCGAAAACAGCGACGAGTTTGTGATGGAAGCGTGCCGGCTCGCGGTGGAAATGAAGGGGAAGATCAAGTTCATCAGCGACGAGACGACCATCGCCATGCTCATGCGCGACGGCAAGAGCCTTGAAGACGCGCGCGATTTCGTCGTGCTCGGCTGCGCCTCGCCCTCCAGCGCCGGGCGCTCTCTCGACATCACCGCCGGCGCCGTCAACTTCGCGTACATACTGGAGCTGGCCCTCAACGACGGAAAAAGCCGCATCACCGGCGAGCAGATCGGGCTGCGCACCGGCAACCCGCGGAAATTTAAGTCTTACGACGAGATCTGGGAGGCGTTTAAGAAACAGGCGGAGTATGTCCTTTCCGTGGCCGTCTCGTCCCGCAACACGGACCGGCTCATCTACGCCGAAAACGTGCCCGCGCCGCTTCACTCGGCGATGCTGCCCGCCTGCTTCGAGTCGGGGCTGGACATTGTCAACGTCGGGGCGAAGATGTTCGCCACGGAGTCCCACGGGGCGGTGGGCGTGCCGAACGTGGCCGATTCCCTCGCCGCGATTAAAAAACTCGTCTTTGAGGAAAAGAAATTTACCATGTCCGAGCTCATCGACGCGCTGGACAACAACTTCGAGGGGTACGAGGTGCTCCGCGGCGCGCTGCTGGCCGCGCCGAAATTCGGCAACGACATCGACTACGTCGACAGCATTGTAAGCGACATCCTGGAGTTTGCGTCCTCCGTTCTCAGCCGGTTTGAAGGCATTGCTGGGACGAAGCATACGCTTGCCGCCATGGCGGGGACGGGCAATTTCGTCATGGGCAGCAAGGTCGGCGCGCTGCCCGACGGGCGCCTGGCGGGCAAGCCGCTGGCCGAGGGCGGCATCTCGCCCAGCCAGGGGAAAAACACAAGCGGCGCGACGGCCTCCATGCGCTCCGTCGCCAAGCTCAACCACACAGCGATATCCGGCGGCTCCGTTTTCAACATGCGGTTTAACCCGGGCGCCGTCGACAGCGAGGAGAAGCTGCGCAAATTCGCGCTCATGCTCCGGACCTACTGCGAGACGGGCGGTTTCCACGTCCAGTTCAACTTCCTCAGCGCCGAGACGCTGCGCTTAGCGCAGGCCGAGCCGCAAAACTACCGCGACCTGCTCGTCCGCGTGGCCACTTACAGCGCGTATTTCGTCGAGCTGAGCAAGCAGGTGCAGGACGACATCATCCTGAAGACGGAATTTAAGGAGGTATAAGCGGATGGCGGCAGACGAATACACCGCGGTCGTCTTCACGATTACCAGAGGGTCGTTTGTTGACGGCTGGGGTATTCGCACGACGATCTTCCTGAAAGGATGTCCGCTGCGCTGCAAGTGGTGCTGCAATCCGGAAAGCCAGCAGCCTTATCCGGAACTGGGCGTGACGCCGTCCGAGTGCAATCAGTGCGGCGCGTGCCGCGGCCTTTGCAAGTTTCTGACGCTTGAAAGCGGCGGCCCCGTTGTCGACCGCGCGCGGTGCACAAACTGCGGGAAATGCGCCGAGGTTTGCCCGACGAAAGCGCTTGCGATGTTCGGCGAGGCGTACACCGTCGAAAGGGCATTTCAGGAGCTGATGCGGGACAAAGCGTATTACGACAGAAGCGGCGGCGGGGTGACAATCGGCGGCGGCGAGGCGACCATGAGCGACAAGTTCACTTACGCGCTCGTCAAAAAGCTGCAGGAGGCGGGCGTCCACGTCGCCATCGACACGTGCGGGTATCCCGTCTCCCCGCTGGCGCTGAAGGTTCTCGAACAGGCCGACCTCCTGCTGTTCGACCTCAAGGGGTTCGACCCGGAGCGGCACCGGCGGGACACCGGCGTGAGCAACGAAGTCATTCACGACACCCTCAGGCACCTTGGCGCCCTCGGCAAGGACATTATCATCAGGCTCCCCCTCGTCCCCGGGCACACGGACGACGACGAGACGCTCCGAAAGGAGGCGGCGCTCATCGCGAGCGTCGGGAGCGTAAGGCGCATCGACCTCATCCCGTACCACGATTTCGGCGCCGTGAAGTACGAGCAGCTCGGCAGGCCGTACAAAATGGCCGGAACGCCACGCCTTCCTGACGAGCGCGTCGAGGAAATCAGGCGCATCTTCGAAGCCACGGGCATCCCCACCCAAATCGGCGGGTAGCCCTGCCGCGAAGGCCGCGGCCGCCTGAAAAAGCGCCGGCGGCCTTGAACGCGAACCCTATAGCCGCATCAGGCGGCGCGCCCTAAAGACTTTCGTCATTTTTAATAAAAATTGAAGCGTGGCATGTGACAAATTTGGAAATTCAAAACAGATTTACAAGAAAATGCAATTTCCTGTTACTGTACTTGGAAGCGTTTTCTGCTTTAGTATGGGGGCGAAGCCAGACAGGTTTTTAACAAACTTTAGCAATTAAAAAACTTAAATGAAAGGATAAGAGGTGTTATGGAGTCAAGGAAAATGAAAAGCTTAAGGTCAATTCTCTGCGTTGCACTCGCGCTCATCATGCTCCTTGCGGCGGTTGCCGGATGCGGCAAATCCGGAGAAAAACCGCCGGCCACGTCAACCCCGGGCGGCAGCACGCCGGGCGCCTCCCCGGGCTCCTCCCCGGATTCCTCCGGCGGCCAGCCCGTCGTTGACCGGATCGTCATCGCCACCACCTCTATCGGCCACTGCAACCCGGCGATGCTCGGCCATGACTCGCTGTCAAACGACCTGATATTTGACAGGCTGTTCAGGACGGACCCTGCAACAGGTGAGTTTTACTCCGACGTCTTTGAATCCATGGAATGGTCGGAAGACGGACTTATCCTGACATGCAAAATGTATGAGAACATCTATTTCTCCAACGGGAAACATGCCACTTCGGAAGACGCCCTGTACAGCGTCTTGTGTTTAGCCGAGCCGTGGGCCGTGCCGGTCATGCTCAGCAACTCCCAGCTCGACGTGGACTGGACGCGGGCAAACGGAATCGTTGACGAATACACCGTGCAGTATAAGGTGAAACAGCAGCACTTCCTGTTCCAGAACACCGACGTCGTCCTGATATGCAAGGAATGGGCGGAGAGCGTCGGGTATGACTCGGAAGACTGGTACTACCGCCCTGTGACGAGCGGCCGGTATGAAATCGTTGAATTCGTCCCCGACGACCACTATATCGCCAGGGCCCGGCCCGATTACTGGGACATTGAAAACGAAGGCCCGCACGTTGTTCAGGAATACTACGTCAAAGTCTATCCCGACACCTCCGTCGCCTACATGGACCTCGAGCTCGGCAACGTCGACTTCCTGGCGGTGTCCACCAACGACTACGCAAGATGGGCGAAGGAGCCGGTTGAAGGCGTCGACATGCTGGTCAAGTCGAACGGCTCGGTCATGAACTTTGTGTTCGGCTTCAACAACAATGAGGTCTGGTTTGACAAGAGGGTGCGCGAGGCGATCGCCATCGGCATCGACTGGATGTCCATGGGCGAAACCCTCTACAGGGAGCTGTTCGAGTACAGCGATTCTCTCGTCCCGAAGACTTCCCCGTACTATATCACCCCCGGCGAGCCGCGGGAGTACGACCCGGAGAGAGCGAAGCAGCTTCTCGCCGAAGCCGGGTACGGGCCGCATGAGCTGAAGCTGTACGCCAGAACGATCGACACCTACAAGGACATGGCGGAAATCTTCCAGGCGATGGCCGCCAATATCGGCATTGACGTGAGCCTTGAGTTTAGCGACCTGACCTCGCTTGTCCCCTATTGGGCCCAGGGCGGGCCGACGGACTTCGGCTTCTATGCCTTCTCGATGGGCACGGCCGCGCAGGACGTGTGGACCAACTCCACGTTCCTCATGGTTCCGGGCGGCATTCCGTGGTATACCCTGCCTTTCCCGGAGGCCATGGATATCTGGAAGGATGTCAACAGCATCGATGAGGCGAAGCGGATGAAGGCGTCCCACGACTTCCAGAAGTACATATACGAAAACATTTACTGCATCCCCTTCGCGGCGCAGAAAGGCGCGCTCGGCTTTAACTCCAACAAGATCCCGCGGGACATCCTCGACAGACACATCACCACTGCCGTCGGCGGCTTCCTCTTCGGAAGAATGGGCATGCTCTCCGCCGGCTGGTAACGAAGCTCCCTAAAGCACAAGGCGCGGGATTTTGCCCGCGGGCAAAATCCCGCGCCGCTTTGCCGCGCGGTTTCGTGATTTCGGGAATTTCAAGGAACCTTCTGCCATCGAGGCCTCAATCTGAAAGGAAAGGCGGGAGAGTGTTTGCGCAGATACATTTTGATGCGCCTGCTCTGGGTCATCCCAGTTATGCTGGGCGTGCTTGTGATTGTTTTCACGATTCAGTACTTCACCCCGGGAGACCCTGTTACGGCCAAGCTCGGCGCCGATTATACCCAGGAGCAGTACGATGCGCTGGCGAAGGAAATGGGCCTGGACAAAGGGTATTTCGGGCAGCTGACGAGCTATATCTGGAATCTTGTGACGAAGCTGGACATGGGCAAGTCCTACATAACAAATCTGTCGATCAGCGGCGAAATATCCAAGCGGATGCCCGTGTCGTTCAGCATCAGCATGATGGCGTTTCTTATCGGCCTTGCCATCGGGATACCTCTCGGGATTTTATCGGCCGTCAAGCAGTACAGCGTGATTGACATCACCTTAACGACGATAGCCCTGTTTCTGGCGGCGGTGCCGGGCTTTGTGCTCGCGCTGCTTTGCATCCTGTTGTTCTGCGTGAGATTGAAGTGGCTGCCGATATCCGGTCTGACGTCGCTCAAGCACTATATTCTGCCGGTCGGCACGAGCGTGATGGGCGGCATCGCGGCCATGATGCGCATGACGCGGACCACCATGCTCGAAGTCATCCGGCAGGACTATATCCGCACGGCGCGCGCGAAAGGGCTGAAAGAGAGCGTCATATTGCGCCGGCACGCGCTGAAAAACTGCATGATTCCGCTGGTGACGGTCATCGGCGGCGCGATGGCCATGACGATTATGGGGTCGGTCATCGTCGAGACGCTGTTTGGCATCCCGGGCATGGGCCTGTATATGGCAAGCGCCATCAACTTAAGGGACTACTCCGTCGTCAACGGCATCGTCCTGATTATCGCGCTGGTGATTTGTCTGCTCAACCTGATCGTCGATATCGCCTACGCGTTTATCGACCCGCGCATCAAGAGCTTCTATGTCTCTTCTAAAAAGAAAAAAGAAGAAAACGGCGTGGGGGCGCCGGCGGCGCCTCAGGGTGAAAGGTAGGCGATAAGCGTGATCCAGACAAGACGCATGCGCAACGACAAGGCGATCGAGCGCTCCGTTGAAATCACCCGCAAAAGAAGCCAGTGGGCGGCTATTATCGACCGGCTCTCCAGGAATAAAATCGGCATGGTCGGCTTTGGGATTGTCGCTATTCTGCTGATTCTTGTCATTTTCGCGCCGCTGTTTACAAAGCACGACCCGGCCTATCAGGACTTGACGAACAAGTTTGCGTTCCCGAGCGGCGAGCACATCATGGGCACGGACAATTTCGGGCGGGACATCTGGAGCCGCCTGCTGTACGGCGGGCGCATCTCGCTGCTGATTGCCTTTTTCAGCACGGTTTTGTCCTGCGTCGCGGGCCTGGCCATCGGCGCCATATCGGGGTATTTCGGCGGGAAGCTCGACATTATCATCAGCCGGATTCTCGACGTGGTAATGGCGATTCCCGGCCTCCTGCTCGCAATCGCCATCTCGACGGCGCTTGGCACCGGCCCGTTTAATACGGTCCTTGCCATCTCCCTTGCCGGCATCCCGCCAAGCGCCCGGCTCATGCGCGCGACGGTGATGTCCATAAAGGGCAACGAATACGTCGAAGCCGCCATCGCGACGGGCTCCAGCAACCTGCGGATTATCTTCAAGCACATCATTCCGAACGCAATCGCGCCGCTGCTGCTGACGGCCACCATGTCCATCGGCGGCGGGATTATGCAGATTTCCGGCCTGAGCTTCCTCGGGCTTGGCGTTCAGCCGCCGACGCCCGAATGGGGCTCCATCTTAAACGCGGGGCGGCCGTTTATCCGCGACTTCTGGCCCATTATCGTGTTCCCGGCCTTGTTCATCACGCTGACGGTTCTCGGCTTTAACCTTTTCGGGGACGCGCTGCGGGACGCGCTCGACCCGAGACTGAAAGATTAGGGGTGGTGACGATATGAGTCTGCTTGAAATAAAAGGGCTTCACGTCCAGTACACCACCCGCAGGAGCGTCATCCGCGCCGTCAACGGCATCGACCTTAAAATCGACGCCGGCAAGACCGTCGGCCTCGTGGGCGAAACGGGCGCCGGGAAGACGACGACGGCGCTGAGCATCATGCGCCTGATTTCGACGCCTCCCGGGAAAATTGCCGCGGGGGAAATCCTCTTTGAGGGCAAGGACCTCCTGAAGGCCACAGACCACGACATGCGGCTTCTCCGCAGCAGCGAAATCTCCATGATCTTCCAGGACCCCATGACGGCGCTCAACCCCATCATGCGCATCGGGCAGCAGATTGCCGAGGTCATCTACGAGCATGGGGGCTGCAGCAAGAAGGAAGCCATGGAGCGCAGCAAGGAAATGCTCGAGATGGTCGGCATTCCCGCGGCAAGAGGCAGCGAATACCCCCACCAGTTCTCCGGCGGCATGAAGCAGCGCGTCATCATCGCGATGGCTTTAGCCTGCAACCCGAAGCTGCTCATCGCGGACGAGCCGACGACGGCGCTTGACGTGACGATTCAGGCGCAGGTGCTGGAGATGATGAGCGACCTGAAGACGAAGTTTGACACGTCCATGCTGCTCATCACCCACGATCTGGGCATCGTCGCGGAAATCTGCGACGAGGTCGTCATCATGTACGCCGGCGAGATTGTCGAAAACGGCACGCTGGAGCACATATTCCGGAACGCCCGCCACCCGTATACAAAGGGGCTCTTCGCGTCCCTCCCCTCCCTGACGAAAGACGTGGACCGGCTCACCCCGATTCCGGGCCTTATGCCGGACCCGGCCAATCTGCCTTCCGGCTGCAAATTCCACACGCGCTGCCCGCACGCCACGGAAGAGTGCGCGAACATCCAGCCGGGGCTGATGAGCGTGGAGCCGGGCCACAACGTAAGGTGCCTGCGGGTCGAAAAGGGGGAATTGTAAGATGGCCGAGCTGCTGAGGGTTGAAAACCTAAAAAAATACTTCAAAAACCCGGCGGGGATGCTGCACGCCGTCGACGGCGTGAGCTTTACGATTAACGAGGGCGACACGCTGGGCGTCGTCGGCGAGAGCGGCTGCGGCAAGTCCACTCTGGGCCGCCTCGTGATTAAGCTCATCGAGCCCACGTCCGGCCAAATCATCTTCAAGGGCGAAGATATCACGCACGTGACGAATAAGCAGAAAAAAGAGCTGCGGAAGAAGATGCAGATTATCTTCCAGGACCCGTTTTCGTCCTTAAACCCGCGCATGTGCGTGTTCGACCTGATTGCCGACCCGCTTAAGACGTATCACATGCTGGGCAGGAAGGAGCGGCAGAAAAAAGTCTTCGAGCTGATGGATATGGTCGGCCTTGCGCGGCGCTTTGCCTACTCGTACCCGCACGAGCTCGACGGCGGGAGGCGGCAGCGCATCGGCATCGCGCGTGCCCTGTCGCTGGGTCCGGAGTTTATTGTCTGCGACGAGCCTGTCTCCGCGCTGGACGTATCGATTCAGGCGCAGATACTGAACGTGCTTCAGGACCTGCAGCAGGAAAAGCACCTTACATACATCTTTGTCACCCACGACCTGTCCGTGGTCAAGCACATCTCGACGGACGTGCTCGTCATGTACGCCGGGGTGATGGTTGAGAAAGCCAAGACGAAGGAAATGTTTGCGATGCCGCTGCATCCGTATACGAAAGCGCTTTTGTCCGCCATCCCCGTCCCCGACATCGACTACAAGCGGCAGCGCGTCAAGCTCAAGGGCGAGATTACGTCGCCCATCGAGCCGAAAGATGAGTGCCGCTTCGTCAACCGCTGCCTTTACGCGACGGAAGCGTGCCGGAAAAAAGCGCCCGGTTACGAGGAAGTCCTCCCGGATCATTTCGTCGCCTGCCACCGCGTTCGGGAAATCAACAACCTACAGGCCGAAGAGCTCTCCGCGCCGGAGGTGAGCGGATAGCGGCTCTTTTCGGCCGCTCCGCTTTGCGGCGGGAAAGAGTGCAAACGGCAACCTGAGTGACATGAAAGGAGTGTCAGGATGAAATGAGCAAAGTCGTATTGGAGGTCATGAGTCCCCGGGCCGTCCTCCCGTCGGACCCTCCCGCGGGATTGAGCGCGCCGCGCCCGGAGACGCTCAGCGGAAAGAAATTCGTCTTCATCCCGCAAAAGCCGGCCTGCGCTGAGTTTTTTAAAGCGCTTGGGGCGGTCATCAGCGAGCGGTATCCGGGCACGTCCTTTACCATTCTCCCGGGCGGGCTGGGGACGGACATCCCGGACGGGATATTGGATAAATGCGACGTCTGGCTGGAAGGCGTGAAGACGACGGGCGGGCACCGCACGCCCCTTGCCATCAAGATGGAAAAGGCGGGCAAGCCGGGGGCCTGCATCACCGTCGACGACTTCGTCGTCCAGAGAAACAGGGAACTGCGCTGTTTCGGCATGCCCACCATGCGGCAGGTCGTCATCCCCGCCTACGATTTCTTCGCCTGCGAGACGAAGCCGGAAAAGCTCCGGGAAATCGCGGAGGACAATTTCGGCCAGATTGTCGACGTGCTCACGCGCCCCCTCACCGACGAGGAGATGCACCCGAAGCCCTTCGTCTACGACTACGGGAACATGGTCTTTGAAGGGGACACTTACGCCGAGGCCTTCGAGAAGTTCCACCAGCACTTTACTGAAAATGAACTGAATGACGGGCTGCCCGTCATCCCGCCGACGCCGGAGGCCGTCAAATGGATGCTCACGGGCACAAGCCGGGACCCCGACGAGGTTCTGGGCCTGTTCCCGCCCGGATTCGGGAAGGCGACGGTGGAGAAAGTCGCCGTCAACGCCGTCATGGCGGGCGCGAAGCCGGAGTACCTGCCCGTGATTCTCGCGGCCGTCGAGTGCTGCCTTGACCCGGGCTTTGACTTCTACCACATCTCGACGGGCTCCCTCGCCTCAAGGGCGCTTATCGTCGTCAACGGCCCCATCGCAAGGGAAATCGGCATGAACAGCGGCATGGGCTATCTGGGCCCGGGCTGCCGCGCGAACAACGCCATCGGCCGCGCGGTGAACCTGTGCATGATCAACCTGGGGTGGAGCTTCTTCAGGGTCGAGTGCGGCTATCAGGGGCAGCCGGAGCGGTACACCCATCTCGTCTTCGCCGAGGACGAGGAAAACAGCCCGTGGGAGTCTTACGCCGTGTCGCGGGGCTTTTCGCCGGAAGACAGCGTCGTGTTCATGGACGAGTGCACGTACACCAACAGGCTCGGCCCCGGCGGCGGCATGAGCTTCCCGCCCCTTGAGCTTGAAATGCAGAAAATGGCCGCGATGCTCAAAAGCGGCTACCCGGCGCTCGTCCCTGATAAAAAGAGAGTCGGGCCGCCATCGCCGTTTACCATTGAGACCGACATCGAAAAGAAAATCAACACGGCCTGCTTCCAGTTTGCCCTGCACCTGTCGTTTGCCAGGCAGCTTCATGAGGCGGGCTTTACGAAGCAGTCGTTTGCGCAGTGGCTGTGCGACCAGCACAGGATTCCGTGGGAGGACTTTAGCGAAAGCCAGCAGGAGAAAATCCTGGAAGTGGCCAAAAAAGGCACCATCCCCGGCCTAGCGGTCGACGACTGCAGGCCCGGCGGCACGATTCCCACCATCAACCCCCAGCGTGTGACGCTCTTCGTCGCCGGCGCGAACGCTGGCCAGGTCACGGGCTTTTACGGAGGCGGGCTCGGCAGCAACCTGCTCGGAGGCGGCCTTGGAATGGTGTGCCGAAAAGTGACCGGGGCCACGCTGACGAAAGCGGGCCGGTAAGGTAAGCGCGCAAAGCGCAGGAGCTTCATGGAGAAAAGGACAGAGTGTGAAACGGAGAGGAAACGACATGAGTGAAGTTGTACTGGAAGTGCTCAACCAGCGCGGCGTTCTCGAAGACCCCATGCTGCGCGGCCTGTTCGCGCCGCGCCCGGCCGACCTCAATGGGAAGAAAATTTGCGTCATGGCCCTCTGGTCCGACTCGGAGGCGTTTTTCGCCACCATCACGCAGATGCTCAAGGAGAAATACCCGGCGGTGGAGTTTGTGTACGCCGAGTCGATGCACTCCCCGTTCGCCCAGGACAAGACCGCCGAAGTCGCCGCGATGTGCGACGCGTGGCTCGACGGCGTCAAGTCCTGCACGACGGGCGGCCGGATGGACGCGGCCGCGCGCCTGGAGATGCTCGGCAAGCCGGGCGTGTCGGTCTGCACGGACGCCGTTTTGATGCTCAAGAAGCTGCAGTCCGATTTCAACGGCGTGCCGACGTGCCGCGTCGTATCCGTCCCCGCCACCGACTACATAGCGGCGAAAATGGACCCGGAGAAGATGAAAGCCGTCGCCGCCGCGGCGTTTGACGATATCGTCAGAGCGCTCACCGAGCCGCTGACGAAAGAGGAGCAGGAAGTGTCCGATTTCATCGTCGACGAATCACCGCTTAAATTTACCGGGGCCACCTACTCGGAGGCTTACGAGAAGTTCCAGCAGTACTGCGCCGACAACGCCATGGGCGACGGGATGCCGGTCGTTCCCCCCACGCGGGAAGCCGTGGAGTGGATGCTCACCGGCACGACGTACCCGCGCGACAAGGTCATCGGCATCATGGAGCCCAAGCGCGGCATCGCGACGGTGGAGAAGATCGCCATCAATGCCGTCATGGCGGGGGCAAGGCCGGAGTACCTGCCCGTCATCATCGCCATGGTGGAGGCCATCACGGACGAGCGGTTTAACCAGTACCACGTCGTCAATGAAATCCTGCCGGTGTTCTTCATCAGCGGGCCGATTGTGGAGGAAATCGGGCTGAACAACGGGTCAGGGTACCTTGCGCCGGGCTACCGGGCCAACGCCACCATCGGGCGGGCGCTGCTCATGTGCATGATCAACATCGGCTGGCGCGACATGCGGTATTATTCGTCGCCGGGCGGCCCCGGCCAGATCGCCGCCTACGCCAACTACGTCATCCCCGAAAACCAGAAGGAGAGCCCCTGGCCGTCCTACGCGGTCTCGTGCGGCTTTGGCCCCGACGAGAGCGTCGTCACGGTGTGCGAGACGCTGTCGGTCATGCGCGGGCCGGCCGAGACGCTGTTTATGGAGACGTACGAGCAGCGGCTTGAGAAGATGCGCCAGATCTTCTCGCAGCACACCAACGTCTTCTCGCACTTCGGCATGCCGCCGCACGGCAACCCGGGCGCGCGTCACATGATTGCGATGCACCCGTCCCTCGCGCGGCAGCTGGCGGACGCCGGATTTACGAGAGAATCGTTCATCCAGTGGCTGCACGACGCAAACACCATCGACTGGGACAAGATGACCGAAGAAGAGCGCGAGGAATTTAAGCGCAACGTCAGGGAGGGCAGGGTCAGCGAGTTTATGCGGAGGTTCTCGCTGGACGACTGCCGCCCCGGGCTTTTGATGGAGCCGTTTAGCGACATAAAGCACGTCGCCCTGATGGTCGCCGGCACGGGCGCCGGCGCGACGCTCGTCTTCTCCACGTCGATGGGCTCGACCGTCCTTGGAGCCAAAGACGGCAAGCCGCTGCCCTTCATGCAGAAGGTCATCCGCGGCGCCGCCCTGACAAAGGCCGGAAGATAGCGGCGCAGCTTAAAACGGCCGCACGGCTTTATCGAAAGGGGGCGCAGACGGTGCTTGAAGTCATCCAGTATACCATCGGGATGTCAAACGGCTTTTTCCTCAGGAGCGGGGAGGCGGTCATCGCCGTCGACAGCGGCGGCGAGATGGGCGAGGCGCCCTTTCTGGACGTGTGCGAAAAGCACGGTATCGACCCGCGCGGGATAAGGCTCCTTGTCGTCACCCACGGGCACGTCGACCATTTCGTCAACATGGGCCCCATGAAAGCCGTCACGGGAGCGCCGCTTCTGTGCCACAGGCTCGCCGCGCCGTTCCTGCGCGAGGGGCTGAGGCCCGTGGTGTTCGGCAGGAACGAGCTGGGGAAAGCGATTATGGAAAGGCAGGCCATAGAGGGCGACCCGATCCCGTTTGTCCCCAGAGTGGAGCCGGATATCGAGTTTATGGGCACGTATGACCTTGCGCCGTGGGGGATTGACGGGAAAATTATCGAGACGCCGGGCCATTCAAAGTGCAGCACCGCCGTCATCCTCCCGACAGGCGAGGCAATCGTCGGGGACACCATCGCGCAGCCGCACGGCGCGAGCAAGGTGACTCTGGCGTTCCTCACGGACACCGAGGGCAGCGACGACGTCCTGTTCGACAGCGTCGAGAGGATCTTGTCCGCCGCGCACACCATCTATTCGGGGCACGGCGGCCCCTTCACCCGCGAGGAAGTCATGGAAGCCCTGATGGAGGAAAAAGCCCGCCTGGGCAAGGCCTGAAAGTGACGGCTGCCGGGCGGGAAATCCCGAGAAAAAACAAACGCTTCAAAGGAAGCGCGGCAAGGGCGCTCCTTTGAAGCGGAAAAGCGTAAAAAGAAGCCGCCGGAAAGACGCCGCGGCGCGCCTTTGGCGGCGCGGCTATGCATTCCGCGCGGCGGGAACTGTAAGCCGGCTGTTGCGCCTGGCGCGCCGGCAAAAACACGGACGACAAGGAAGGAGGACTTGAAAATGACGCTTGAAGAACGTCTGGCAAAGCTGGAACACGAGCTGGAGCGGATGAAGGCCGTCACGGAAATCCAGAACCTCATCGGCCGCTATCAGAGCCTGCACAAGCCGCTGACGATGCACCTGACCGCCGAAGAGACATTCGCGCTGACGATGCCGGATGTGTCGATGGAGGTGTCCGACTGGGGCGTCTTCGTCGGCCCGGAGGCGGTCAAGTACCAGTTCGAGGTCATGATGCGGGAGGAGCCCATCGGCTGCATGTTCGACCACTACATCTGCACGCCGATAATCGTGGTCGCCGGCGACGGAAAGACGGCCCGGGCGAAATTCGACTCTCCCGGGCACGAGACGCAGGTTGACGAAAAGGGCGGCCGCAAGGCGTTCTGGTGCTGGGGAAGCTACAGCGCCGAGTTTATCAAGGAGCCGGACGGCAAGTGGAAGATCTGGCACCTTAAGTGGTGGCGGACTTTCCGCACGGATTATTACAAGAGCTGGGTCGACGACTGGCAGAACATCATGACCGGCCCGGCCCACGAGCACGACTGGCCCGTGGAGCCGTGCACATTCTTCCACCCGTACGACACGAAGACGGAGCGCTGGCCGTTCCCGCTGCCGCCCGAACCGTACGAGACGTACGAGGGGACGATGCTCGACTGGGCGCTCGGCGGCGAGAAATACAAGTGGATCAGGGAGGCGTACTTCCAGAAATACGGCACGCCCACCGGCGCGTTTGAGTACGCCCACGGCCGCAAGCCCGGCGTCATTATGAACAACCCGTCGGCCATCCGGAAACAAGATTAAGGCGACTGCAGGCGGGGGCGAAAGCACGGCGCGGGCTCATCCGACCGGGCGCGCGGCAGATACGCTAGCCCATCACGAATTCGGCGATGACCTGGCCGAGCGCTTTCGCTCCCGCGGCAATTTGCTTGGGCTTTTTCGTCGCGCAGCAGTTGACCCGAAAACACCGCCCGTACTCGGGAAGCGAGGAGAAAATCGGGCTTGGCGCGACGTACACATTGCGCGACAGGGCAAGCTCCAAAAACGCGCGCATGCTTTTTCCCCCTTCGGGCAGCTCGATCCATAAAAAGGGGCTGCCCTGGGCGCGCCGGATGCGGACGGACTCCGGCACGATGCCGCGCACAATCTCCGTGAACATCTTCGCGGTGTGGTCAATTCTCTCCCTGCATTTTTCGATGTGGCCCGCGAGGGTGTCCGTGTCCAAAAGCGCGGCAAGCTGCCGCTGCATGTCCATGGGGACGCGGATACCGCTGAAGTTTTTCAGGAAGCGCAGCATTTTTGTGTACTGGCCGCTTTCGACGAAAGCAAGCGGCAGGTTCAGCCCGAAAATCTTGCCCAGGTCGCACACGTACACGACCAGTTCGTGGTCGAGCACCTTGAGCGGGGGGTGCTGGCGCCGCGTAAGGCAAAAGTGCCCGTATTCGTCGTACTCGACGATGGCGATGCCGTTTTTCCGGCACAGCTCCACAAGGCGTTTTTTGCTCTGCTCCGGCATCACGGCCCCCGTCGGGTCGGCGTTGCAGGTTGACAGCACGACGGCGGAAAACTTCGTGCCGGCGTCGATGTGGCGGGCAAGGTCGTCCACGCACAGCCCTGTGTCCGGGTCGCTGCGGATTTCCTTGTATTTAATCGACAAAAACCGCGCGCAATACCCGAACAGCTTCGATCCCGGCGATTCGATGGCAAGGACGTAATCGTCCGGCGCTTCCGTGTTGTGGCACGCGCGGATGGCGAGCGTGAGCGCCTCGACCGCGTTGTTTGTCACCGTCATGTGCCGCGTGAGGAAGTGGCAGCCGTAGCCGAGCATCCAGAGCGCGATGCGCGACGTCACGATGTCCTCAACCTCTTTCAGGCGCTCCGGCGCGTGAAAGCCGCCCGCCGCCCCGCCGAAGTACTCGTCGCCCACGCAGCTCCAGGACAGCTGGTGGCACGACTCGGCGGGGGTGAGGAGCAGTTTGTCCACGTACTGGTCAAACGCGAACGAGTCAAAGTCGCTTTTGTCGTAATGGAATCTCACCGTTTGCTGGGTGGGCGAAAAGCCGATGATTGACCGGCCCAGGCTGTAGAGGGTTTCATAATCCGATTTCGCCACGAAGTAGCCCATTTTGGGGCGGCTTTCGATGACGCCGAGGGCCGCGAGCTCATTGTACACGTTGAGCGTCGTATACAGGCTCGCGTCGTTGGCCTCGGCGTACTTCCGAAGCGACGGCAGCTTATCGCCCTCTTTGTACATGCCGTTGATGATGCTGATAAGCAGCTTCCCCATCAGGTTTTTCTTTTTCGTCGTCATGGCGCTCTGCCCCCTTTCGTCCCGACACCCTCTTCTCCTGCTTTTTTACAGATATACCCAAACTATAATACCCCCCGGACAGGAAGTTTTCAACCGGAAGTCTGTCATGGCATGCCCCGCGCGCGCCTTTTGAGAAAGATAATGTTAAGGAGGAATAGAATATGAAGCTTGTTGCATTCTCCGCGGGTCGGCGGAACGGGAACACGGAAATATACATTAAAGAAGCTCTGATGGCGGCGGAGAAAAAGGGCGTCGAGGTCGAGCTGTACCGCCTTACCGACTACGACATACATAACTGCAGCGCGTGCTTTGCCGGCGCCTTCTGCCCGGCCGACACGGACATTGAAAAATGCCGCTATAAAGACGACGCCCCCTTCCTGGCGGAGGCCTTCTTAAACAGCGACGGCGTCATCATCGGCGCGCCCGTATATTCGCTGACCGCCAACAGCCTGTTTTTCGCGTTCCGGGACAGGGTTTTCGGCCCCCGGATGGACATCGCCAGCCCGATGGTCGGCATGCCGGCGGCGGCGTTCATCAAAGGGCGCTATAAGCACCGCCCCGCCGGCCTGATTTCAGTGGGCGGGTGCCTGCACGAGCACTGGACGGGCTTTTCGCTCTCCAACCTCTTTACGGCGCTGATTCCCACGCAGTGCGAGGTCGTCGACCATCTCAACGTCTACGGCATCGCCGAGATGAACGCCGCGGCCGTGAGCGAGAAATGGCTGGAGAAGGCGCGCAGGCTCGGGGAGAACGTGGCGGACGCCATCCTCTCCGGCGACAACAGCTGGCGCGGCGGCGACAGGGGCACCTGCCCGGTCTGCCACTTAAACTACATCGAAGTCATCCCGGGAACCGACGACGTCCTGTGCCCCCTTTGCGGGATATACGGCAAGATCTCCGTCAGGGACGGCGCCGTCACGGTGGAATGGCCGGACACGCCGGAGTGCCGCGGGGAAAACCGCTTTACCGTGGAAGGGAAGATCTTCCACCTGAAAGACATCCAGAAATGCATGGAGGAGTTTGCGCCCTTCCGCGAAGAGGCAAAGCAGAAGGCGCAGAAATACAGGGATTACACGTCGTGCATCGTAAAGCCGCCTTCCAAGGGGTGAGATAAGTGCCGGCTCCGACCATAACGCTCAACAACGGCGCAAAAATTCCGGCTCTCGGCATGGGCACCGTGTTTCTGGACGCCGGCGGCGATATTCAGAAGACAATCGACGCCGCCGTCGAAGCGGGGTACAGGCTGTTTGACTGCGCGGCGTTTTACGGCAACGAGGAGGCCATCGGCACGGCCCTGAAAAACAACGGGATCCCGCGCGAGGAGCTTTTCATCAGCACAAAGCTGAAAAACGGGCACCACCGGTTCGACGACGCCTGCCGCGAATGCGAAAAAAGCATGCGCCGCCTGGGCGTGGACTACCTTGACATGTATCTCATCCACTTCCCGTGCCCGGAGCACGGCCTGTACACCGAGGCGTGGAAGGCGCTTGAGCACCTTCACAAGGAAGGGCTTGTGCGAACCATCGGCGTGTCGAATTTCCATAAGGCGCATCTGGAGAGAATCCTCGACGTGTGCGAAATCGTGCCCGCTATAAATCAGCTTGAGTTTCACCCGTACCTGACCATCGAGCCGCTGAGGGAGTTCATGAAAAAGCACGGGATTGTGACGGAAGCGTGGTTCCCGCTCGGCGGACCGGCCGTCCGGCTCGACGGCAAGGACAACCCCGACAAGGAGGCGCTCTTTGGCGAGCCCGTCCTTACTGAGCTTGCCGAAAAGTATAACAAGACCGTCGCGCAGATTATCCTGCGGTGGGAAACGCAGCTGGGCATCATTCCCGTCCCGAAGGCCTCGTCGCCGGCGCATATCGTTGAAAACATCAGCATCTTTGACTTTGAGATGACGCCCGATGAGCTTGAGGCTATATCGGGCCTTAATAAAAACAGGCGCTTTGGTCCAGATCGGAAGAGCACAC
>ENA-OWOZ01001141-OWOZ01001141.1-bioreactor-metagenome-genome-assembly--contig:-NODE-1141-length-26559-cov-18.625972_pt1 | contig 26559 bp, 29 predicted proteins | sample MGYA00238140_ERZ651804 | MGnify/ENA primary metagenome ERZ651804 (study PRJEB26910, sample SAMN07631232) | bioreactor metagenome | isolation source: Switchgrass digestor | place: USA: Dartmouth... | reverse complement strand
TCGGCATTAACAAGCTCATCAGCTTCATGGTCGAGTAGTGCATTCAGTGTTTCTTCCACACTACTACGGACAAGATCCTTAAGATTATTCTTTATCAGGTCTTCATTTAGTTGTATAATATTATCAGACATAGTTTTTTGCCTCCTTGGTAGATTTTGTGTGGTAACTTTATTTTACCGACGGCAATAGACTATGTCTACCTTTATTTGTTTCAATTGTTTTTGCGAAACTTATTATACGTTATCGATTATATGAATTCGTAGGGTCAAAAAGTAAAAAGTATTTGACATTTTCAAAGAAATTGATATAATAATAATGTAAAAAGTATTTGACATTAAGGAGGGTATTAACTTGAAGAAAATGGATGAAATGGAAAAGGTGATTACACTGAAGTCCATACGAGTATCTTGGATTTTGATTGCTATGTTTCTTCTGGGATGGGGGATTAAAAATTACATTGATGGATTAGGTCAAACACTGCCGATGGTATTATTTATTTCCCAAGTTGTAATTGTTATAATTTCAAAATTCATTTACATGATGGGAGTTGACGATAAAGACGGTAAAGGCGGCTTGGTTAAAGTAATTATCATTGCGTCATTTCTTGTTTTGGCAGGTTGCCTTCTTTATTATTTTAAGGTTGGTTTTTAACATGAAAAATAACATCAAAGAATTACGAAAACTAAAAAATATAAGACAAGAAGACCTCGCTAACTTAGTTGGTGTAACGAGGCAAACAATCAATGCAATAGAAAATAACAAATACGACCCGACACTTGAACTTTCAATGAAGCTTGCAAAAATTTTTGATAAACATGTTGATGAAATTTTCACTTTGGACCGCTAAGAAAAAGAATCATAGTGTGCAGTTATATTTATTATTAACTATCTTTATATCATGCGAAGCAAAGATTATACATGGTTATGCATATACGAACGATACATTCTCGCATACCAAGGTTTTCCCAAAATAATCGAAACAGAATTGATAGGTTTCCGCATATCTCGAATGAAAAAACACGGTGGATATATTTCCGAAAACCCGGACAATTCATTCTGTCCTCTCAATCCATGTGGAGACAATAGTATTAATGACAAAGAGAGAGGAGTTATGAAGGAAATATGGTAAGACTTGAAAAAGTAAACAACAGAAATGTATGGAAACTACTGAAACTTCGTGTTCATGATGATCAGAAGAATTTTGTTGCAACTAATACAGAGAGCATTGTTGAGGCATATACTACTTTAGCCGCTGGTGGCAATGCGTTCCCCTTTGGAATATATGATGAGGAGAATCCTGTTGGATTCTTAATGATAGGCTACGGGGTTGATGATGACTGGGAGAATCCTCCAGAGATTGCTAAAAACAACTATTATATTTGGCGCTTGATGATTGACAAAGATTATCAGGGAAAAGGCTATGGGAAAAAAGCTATAGAGCTAGCGTTTGATTTTATCAGAACGTGGCCTTGTGGCAAAGCGGAATACTGCTATCTTTCTTATGAACCTGATAATACCCATGCAAAAGCTTTGTATGAATCATATGGCTTCAGAGAAAATGGTGATAAGATTGGAGACGAACTGATTGCCGTGAGGAAATTGTAAACTGCATTTGGGAATTCAGATTGAAAAAGAACATAACAAATTTAAAGTCCATTTGAACATTAATAGCGAAAATGATGCTTAATCCAGGTATGCGAGAAATCCAGCAGCATATTGATAAAGAATATGAAGGTAGAGGAGAGTAAAGATGAAAACAGCCATATTATATGAATCATGGCATCATGGAAATACAAAAAAGCTTTGTGATGCTATTAAAAAAGAATTCGATGTTGTACTTCTTAACGTGAGGGAAGATGATATTGCACTGGAAGAATATGACCTTATTGGAATTGCATCTGGTATTGCTTATAGTAAATTCTATAAGAAAATTGAACAAGTAACTGAAGAAAAAATGCCTGAAGGTAAAAATGTATTTCTTATGTATACATGTGGGAAACCCGGGAAAGATTTTACTAAAAGCATAAAGAGTATTCTTTCTAAAAAGAAATGTAATGTTCTTGGAACATATTGCTGCAAGGGCTATGACACATATGGACCTCTTAAACTGATAGGAGGAATTAATAAGGAAAATCCTACTGAAGATGAGATTCAAGGTGCAGTGAAATTTTACAGTGAAATAATCAAGAAATTGTAAATGAATATATTGATAATTCTGTATTAAATATTTGTTATATATGAAGAAAGCCGCTAATTATATGAATAGTGGCTTTTTATTTTATATTATTTGCTGATTTTAATATTGATTTTGACAGGATTATATGATACAATAAAATTTATGACTCGTACAATAAGGTATATAATAATCCTATTATATCATAGCAAATTTTAAACGAATTGTCAAGAGTGATTTAGAAAATATTTATATTTATTCTTCTTTTGGAGGTGAATCTTATTGTCATTAGATATTATGAATGCATTTCCATCTTTGATACAGAAACAAGCTGTTGATGAAATTCAAGAATGTAATGATTTTACTGTTAAATTTGGATTGACCTTATCTCGCCAAGATGCCATTGAACTAGTTGAAACGAGAAATCTGTCACTAAAAAAATATGGGCGTGTTGAATTTGGTGGTGGTGTAATTAATAAAATAATTAAGGAGTTTTGTGATTCACCTTATATTTCTATGAATAACTATGTGGGAACACTTCATGAGCTAATTGAAATCTTTTATTTTTATAAAAATGAAACTCTGGATTTAATAAGTGATGATGAACTTATTAAATTCATGAAAAATTCCTTTGATGGTAAATGTCAAGGATCAATAGAATTGCTATCAGAGCGAGAGCTTGCTAAAATGGCTCGTAATTTACGATATGGATATGCACCTGATTATTCAGAGGACAGTGGATGCGAAGAGGAGGATGAGGATGACCAATATTGAAAAGCGATACATCATTGATAGTAATAAATTAAGTGGTGAATCCTATTTTAATTCTCTTTTACAGGAAGCGTATACCTCTGGACTTATAAACCAGTCTGATTTAGAAAATATTCAACTACAATGTATTAGTCTCTTAGCCTATAAAAGTGAAAGATATAATATGGGTGAAAGCAGTTCTATAAGAGTTGAAACTGCTGAAAGTATCATGAAATCTATTTTTTACACAATAGGCTTATACTTAAAGTCTTTATCGAATTCTGACTATGCTATAACTAAACTAAAATCAGAAAAAATTTCCGAGATGTATGAAAGAGGCAGAAAGTTAATCTATAGTAGATTTCGAGAAGCAAAACATATATATGAAATGGTTCTAAGTAATAGAATTGAAACGCTTAATCATTCTTATAATTCGACCCTTAGTGAAAATGGAATTGGGATTTTCTTTAAGTCATACAATATAGAGTATGAAGCATATGACATTCCTGCTTCTATTGATTATCAGCTTTGCAATCCTGTAAATGATTTGGCAGGAATAGAATATATTCAAAAGTACCTTGAGAATTTATACCTTGAGAACGTATTTTGCATTAATTTTGCAACTGATAGTATTCATTATCTACTTTATGGATATGACAAAGGGTATCCGGATTTATTGGTTAATATTTTTGAACAAGTATTAACAGCTGCTTTGGGATGTTCTCTTGCTAACCGTAACATTAGGGAACTGTATATTTCTCAGGAAGATATTCAATATCTATATGAGAAATTATTAAAATATGACAAATATACACTTCTGTTAAATATCCATAAGGCAGCTGAAAGTATATTTGAAGAGTTTTATATTACAAACTATTTACTTAAAAAATATATTGAAAAAAGTTTGCCAAAGATTGCAACAAATATAGAAATTGCAATAAGATTAAATACTCTCAATAGAGTATTTATAACATCAAAAAATCCAGATTTAGAACCTAGAATTCAATTTAAGTCAGGTGTTAAAATGGACGATGAGGAATATAGAAGGCTAATAGAAGAACTGATTAGATGCCGATATACATCTGATAAGTTAGAGCTCATAAAGAAAAAAGTAAAGTCCTTTGATGACCTTGAAGATATACTAATTGATGCACAATTAGAAGAAGATGAATTCATCTCACTGTTTAATACTCTTGGAGACGTTGAAATCGCAGCGATGATTAAAAGGCACCCATTTGAATGGGATTTTAAAAATGTAAATACATCGGAAGCGGAACATGTATTACAATTATATTTAGAAAGTTATATCAAGCAACTTCCCGGTAGTAGACGAGAGTGTATTTTTCAAATTGCAGAACAGTTATTGGAGGTTGATGCTGAAATTTAGATATCAGTAACACAGGAGGATTTAGGAGGGAATACTCTATGAAGGTACACATTATTGGTGGAAGCGGAAGTGGAAAATCATTTCTTGCTGAAAGACTTTCAAAAGAATACGGTATCCCACATTATGATTTAGATGATATACAATGGGATGATACAAGTTCATACGGAGTCAAACGTAACCCTGAGGAACGAAGAATTCTTCTTGAGAAAATACTTGAAAACGAAGATTGGATTATTGAAGGAGTATATTACGCATGGTGCCAACAGTGCTTTGAGGAAGCTGACAAGATATATTTATTAAACGTACCGAGATATAAATACAGGTTTAGAATTATTCGCAGATTTATTAGAAGAAAACTTGGTATTGAAAAGGGAAAGAAGGAAACCTTCAAATCTGTGTTAGCTCTTTTGAAGTGGGCAGATAAATATCAAAAAGAAAATATGATTGAAATAAGAAAAATTCTTGAACAGTATTCTGAGAAGGTCATAGAACTATAAATTATCTTTCCTAAAAGTAGAAAATAACCTTCACTGCCAGTGTGTATTTTATAGGAGGCACAGGACTTCTATGGGAGTGATTTTCTATGTCTTGGTTCTACCAATCTGTGCTTGGGTTCAGTATGGTATATTCTCTATTCGTTGAAGAACTATTTGATGGTGGAGAGATGAGGAATTCGCTATTCGAGTTTTAATATAGCTATGATTTAAATTTTCGGAAGAAAAAGGATAAATGTCTTACAAACTGGTCAGTAAAAAGATATTTTGCGAATGTAATATAATATAAAATGTAAAGTAATAGACACAATAAAATTGTAGAATATACTAAGGTTAAATTATCTGATTATGGAAAGAGTTTTTAAATTTGAAAGGAAAGTTAGGGAACTATGGGATGAGTAAATTATAATCACAGTGATATGAAAGAGGTAGGGAGCATGTAACACTGATGTCATAGACTGATGAGAATGTTTTTAGTAAGAAAACTTTTTTAAAGGCAAAGCATAAAAGTAATAATATACTATTGAAATAAAAAGGCCTGCCATAAAAAAGCAGGCCTATATTAAACTTATTCTCTTTTCTGAACCAATGCTCTATTGATGAAGTTATACATTGCATCATAGGTATAAGTACAATTAAATCTTTAACTACAAGACTTCAATATTATCCATCCGATAGAAGCAGCAAAGCATTAACCAAATTTTTATCTATGGTATCCAGAAACACTTCAAATTTTTTGGCAATTTCTTTGACTCTTTCTTTCGCAGCGAATACTCCCTTATAATGTTTATGATCGCTAAATCCAAGCATATATATCTTACCTTCTGGTTCTCTATAATATTGCCAGCCTTCGGGAAGCTTACCTAGTACTTCGCAGTTTAACCCCTTGCTTAAATATATATAAAGTCTAACGTTATAGATTTTAGACTTATTGTCAACACAGTTTAGTAAGAATCCTGCCTCATTAGGGATAATTCCCAATTCATATATCCTGTCTACAATACCTACCATAACCCCATCAATGATGATGCAGTATCTTTTAGAGCACTTGTGTTCTACAATTTCATAAGTCCATTTCCTGCATTTTAGACAGTACGATTCCGCGATAATAGTATTAGTTAAAATGTCATCATTCCGTTCCATATAAACCTCCTTGCTTTATAATTCCTTAATCATCTGCTAGTAGAAGTAAGGCCTTAATTCCCTCAATATCCAGAGTGTCCAAATACTCCTCAAGCTCTTTTATTTTCTTGCAAATCCGATCATATAAGGTTTCAGGCCCCATATTGTACCAATGCTCAACATAAACAATCATATGTAATCCCATACCATCAGGTGAAAGCATTTCCCAATGATATTTCCAGCCTGCAGGCAAATCACCTAGAACTACTTTATTAATTTTTCTGCCAATATCAATCTTCATCGTCAATAGGTACTCATAACCCTTTGTTTCTCCAAGTTCTGTTGCTGACCAGACTGCTATCATTGGTGTTATTCCCATATCAAACAGCCTACCAGCAATTCCGGCCATCTCTTTATCAACGGCAGCGATGTATTTTGACGGGCAATCATGCTTGTCTCTTTCAGCTACAAACTCCTTGCACGCCATACAGTACAAATTAGACATAAAACATTCCTCCTTAAATTAGGTTACATCAGGTTATTTGACTAAGCCTGTTATACTAAATTTTAATGAGTTTTTATTTTAATTAAATATCGGAGTTATAGGACGAGGATTATCTACTCACAAGAAATATTTATTGCAAGAGACATCCATATATTAATTACAATATATGAGCATGAACAGTTAATTTAAATATATTTTATATATTTGTAAATTCTTTTAGACATTGATGTTTGATATGTTTCAATGAAAATATGCTATAAAAAGTAGCTTTTCGATATGAATTTCATCAACACAAGCAGTAAAGATGGTTTAATTATTGTAACTTCAGATGTAAATTGCTTGGAATGGAGGGATTAAATACTATTCTAGAAGAGGCTTTGCTACTTGTGATAAATTTGGGTTAACTGATGATTTTAGATAAGTGTTTAAGTTCTGGGAATTATCAATTCCAGCAAAGTTTAGTAAAGGAAAACTCCATAGGAGCGCATAAAGCGCTCCTATGCTTTCTAATCTAAAATACAGGTTATACTACCTGGAAAATATAAAACTTAAGATAGTCTGTTTCTGGAACATTCCACAGGATAGGATGGTCTGGTGCTTGTTGGCGTGCTTCAATTTGTCTTAAGGATACAGAGGCATCCTTTGCAGCGCTTGCCAACATTTTACGGAACAAGTCATCGGTCATGAAATGGCTGCAACTGCAAGTGGCTAGATATCCACCTCGGGGTAGTAGCTTCATGGCTTTAAGATTAATTTCCTTATATCCTCGGGCAGCGTCCTTTACTGTCTTTCGGGATTTGGTAAAGGCAGGTGGATCGAGAATTATAAAGTCATAATCTCGACGTTTATTATCTGCCAGCTTTGTTAAAAGGTCAAACACGTCCTCGCAAAGAAAATCCATTTTTCCGTCCAACCCATTGCGTACAGCATTTGATTTTGCCATGTCAATGGCTGATTGTGAGATATCTACGCAGGTTACATGTTCTGCTCCTCCTAATGCTGCATTAAGGCCAAAGGAGCCAGTATGGGTAAAGCAGTCCAGTACTCGCTTGCCACTGGAAATCCTGGCTACAGCAGCCCGGTTATACTTCTGGTCTAAGAAAAATCCAGTTTTCTGTCCGTTTTCCACATCTACCAGATATCTCACTCCATTTTCACATATTTCCGTTACAGGGGATTCAGGTACAGGTATGTTATCTAGCTTATACCAGCTCTTATATTCCGTTAGACCTTCTTTTGTACGCAAATTAATGTCATTTCTCTCATAAATACCTGTGATAGTTTCCCCCATTTCAGTAAGTACATCCCAAAGGGCACGGTAAACCGTATCCTTGACAAGCTCCATGCCAAGACAAGTAATTTGTACGGACAGAATACTTCCGTAGCGATCTACTGTAAGCCCAGGCATCTGGTCAGCTTCGCCATGAATCAGGCGACAACAGTTAAAGTCCTTTCCAGGCATGACGGTTTTGCGGTAACGAATTGCATATTCTACACGGCGGCGCCAAAAACGAGCATCAAATATATCGTTGGCATTACGTGAAATAAGTCGAACGGTAATCTTACTTGCACTGTTATAAAAACCTGTACCCATAAAGGCGTTTCCAGCAAAAACATCCACCAGCTCGCCGTTTTGGAGTACGCCCTCTGTTTCGAGAATTTCTTTCCCGTATATCCATGGGTGCCCATTCTGGATGCTGTGCTTTGCCTTGGGGGATATTATCACTTTGGGATATTGCCGTTTCTGTTTCATCTGTGTCTCCTTTCGAAATAGATTGTTTTCTGTGTTTTGATTGTAGCATATTTCTCTTATGCCTTCAACGCGGGTATTGCTATTACAAAGAAAGGAGATATCATTATGACTTGTTCCACCCTGGTATATTGCCTGATTTTATAGCATGAAATAGCCGTTCCTTAAGCCCAGGGTTTTCAGATTGAAGAGTTTTTATTAGTTCCTTTACATATTGGCGTTTGGTATTACCATTAGCTGGGCACGGATTCTTAATGACTGGCAGATTATATGTATTGCTGAAGCCCTTTATGTCTGCCTCTCGTACATATATTAGTGGCCTTATTAAAGTTATCCCTGATTTGTCAAGATATGTGACAGGAGAAAAGCAGTAGAATCTTCCTTCGTAAATCAGGGACATCATCATTGTTTCTATTACATCATCATTATGATGGGCATATGCTTCTTTGTTGCAGCCAAGCTCCTTTGCTTTGATGTTAAATGCACCTTTTCGCATCTTAGCACAGAGTGAACAAGGATTTGTCTCCTTTCGATGAGAAAAAACAATGTCACCTATTTCTGTATATACTATTGTATAATTAACACCAAGGTCTTTGCAAAGCTTTTCAACTGGTGAAAAATCCATATCATTAAAGCCCATGCTGACAGTTATTGCTTCAATATCGAACTTCTTTGGATAGAAATGTCGTAAATGAGATAAAGCATACAATAGTGTTAGACTGTCTTTTCCACCAGATATTCCAACAGCAATTTTATCTCCAGTATCAATCATTTTGTAATCGTCAAGTGCTTTACGCGTATAGCCAAGTAATTTTTGTAATTTCATAAAATCATGCCCTTCTTAATATATTGAATAAATTGAGTTCAAATTGACTATATTAATTCCTTTCGAGGTCAGTGAATATTATAGCATATATATTTAGCCAAGAAAACATGGAAGATGAATGCTTTAAAGATTAACAGATGTAGCTATTAATGGTTTTTCCTTGTTTAATATGGTGGTATCTGGTAATATGAAGTTATTGAGAGAATATCTAAAAGCATCAGATAAAGGGATTTTTTCTTTAGTAACGCAATTTATATAGAAATATTAATATGATTTGACTGCTAATAATGATTTCATTTTGGGGTATAGATCTAGTGGTGCAGGTTTGGAGGGTGGATTATGCCAATTAATGGAGTAGAACAACCAAATTATATAGAAATTTATGATAAGATAAGATTGCGAAAATTCGATGGGAACTATGAATTTGCTCTTAAGTGGTATCAAGATTTAGAAACTGTATGGTTAGTTGATGGAGATGAAGAGCTATATACAGAAGAGCTATTAGAAAAAATGTATAATTATTGGAATGGAGTTGGTGAGCTATATTTCATAGAAGTGTATGAAAATGGACACTATGAACCCATTGGAGATGTTACATTTTGTAAAGAGGATATGCCTATTGTTATAGGGGAGAAATCTTACAGGGGAAAAGGCATTGGCACAAAAGTTGTAAGAAAGCTAATTGAACGTGCCAAGGAACTTGGCTATAGGGAAATAGAAGTTGAAGAAATCTATAATTGGAATATTGCATCTCAAAAACTCTATACAAATCTTGGCTTTAAACCTCATAAAAAAACTACTAAAGGAATGAGCTATAAATTGATTCTTTAATTGCAGTATAAAAATTGTACTTCGCTTGATTTTTGAACTGGAATTAGAATTACTTCTGAATCTGAAATAATCTTTAAGAGAGGTTTAAGAGTAATATATTCTAATTGATATATATGATATTATATTGTGAAGTAAAATATCCAAAGTATATTAGAATTATGCTTAAGGAATATTCAAGGAGGTTAGATTGTGACAAAAAATTTTAAAATACGATGTTCAAAACGAACTGTAATGTTGATAATATTAATTTTGGTAGCTTTATTGTCAAGGTTTGTTGTATCAAGGATAGTTACAAATCCAAGCTTTAATGCAGCAACGATAAGATCGTTGGATGAGAAGAAATCCACAGTTTTAAAGCTGTCAGCAACAATGGCTGCATCTTCAACGGCTTTGTCATTACTTCCAGGGGATGCTGCGATGCCCATAGCAAATCAAATGATAGAGTTAAATAAGTATTTTATTGTGGTGATAAGTGCAATTATACTGGAAAAGATATTGGTTTCAGTAGTTGGATATGTGTCTTTTTCCTATATAATTCCTTTAGCTTGTATTTTGGGAATCGTATATTTATATAAAAAAGTGGATAGCATTAGAAATTTAGCAATAAAGGTAGCCATATTTGGAATATTTATATTCATTGCTATACCTGTAAGCGTAAAAGTAAGTGATTTGATATATTCCTCATATCAAGCTTCAATAGAGCAAACAGTTGAGACTGCAAATGAAAATAAAGAATATATAGAGGAGAAAAAAGAAGAATTTGCAGAAGAAGATAAAAACTGGATGGAGAGGATTGGTGACTACTTATCAAATCTCAAATCCAAAATAGGACTTGGAGTATCTGAAATAGTAAAAAAAGGTGAAGATACACTAAATAAATATATAGATGCAATTGCTGTTTTAATTATAACTACATGTGTTATTCCGATAATTATAATATTGCTTTTTATTTGGATTATTAAAATACTGTTTGGATTTGATATTAAGCTTCCAAATATGAAGAATAAAATAGGACTGTAGTTATCACTAAAAGGTAAAGGTTTCTGTTGAGAAAAGCTTTTTGTTTTATACAAAAGCAAATATGAAGCATACTTTTTCCACCATTGATATACTTTTTCAAATGATGTAAAATATTGTTATCACGGAATGCCTTTTGAAAAGGCAAAGAGCAAATTGTTACGGTGCGTAGACCATGATTGTAGGAAGTACCTTATGATATTATATATTTAAGGAGGATGGGATATGAAGAAATTGAAAATTGCAGATGGAATACATATGCTTACTATGAATGTTGAGGACATGCTATTTGAGGGAATCTGGGAGATTGCAAATGGAGTAACTCTTAACTCCTATATAGTTCAGGGAGAAAAAACTGCAATAATTGATGGTGTAATTGGTTGGGATGGAGTACCTGAAACTCTTTATAGAAACTTAAAGGAAATAGGTGTTGATCCCAAGAATATTGATTATTTAATTGTTAACCATATGGAACCAGACCATTCAGGCTGGATTTCAAACTTCAGAAAAATTAAGGATGATTTTACAGTAATATGTACTGAAAGAGCTGCAAAGATGGTAACCTCATTTTATGGTGAAGACAGTATAAGGATTGTAAAGGAAGGAGATACTTTAGACCTTGGAAAGGGTAAAGTATTGAGTTTTCATCCAGTACCAAACGTTCACTGGCCAGATACCATGTATACCTATGAAATGAGTACAAAAACTCTCTTTTCATGTGATATGTTTGGAGCATTTGGTAAAATGGGGGATCATTGCTTTGATGATGAGATGACACCTGAAGAGATAGACTTCTTTGAAATTGAAGGAATAAGGTATTATTCTAATGTAATGACAACTTTTACACCTAGTGTGAGAAAGGCAATCGAGAAAGCAAAAACGCTGGAAATAAATACAATAGCACCTGGTCATGGTCCCGTTTATAGAAAAAATCCTCAAAAAATAATAGACGATTATTCTAGGTTCTCCTTATATGCTCAAGGGTCAGGTAAGAACGAAGTTACTATATTGTGGGGCTCCATGTATGGAATGACTGCAAAGGCAGTTCATTATGTTGAAGGTATACTTCAAAGAGAAGGCGTTAAATTCAATAAGCTGGAGATGCCACTAGAAAGTGATAGTGAAATGGTTGCAACTGTTTTTAAATCTGCAGGTATAGTTATCGCAGCACCTACTTATGAATACAAACTCTTTCCACCAGTTGCAGCAGCATTAGATGAGCTTGGCAGAAAAAAGATTACAGGTAAGGTGGCATTTAGGTTTGGGTCATATGGATGGTCAGGTGGAGCAGAGAAGGAGTTAAATGAAATAATTGAAAGAAATAAGATGAAGTGGGATTTTATTGAATCAGTGGAGTTTGAAGGAGCACCAAAGGAAGAAGACCTTAAAAAGGTTGAAGCTGGGGTATTAAAGCTTATAGAAAAGATGAAAGATAAGGTAGTGGAATAATAATATTCATCATGAATAGTTATATGTTGAAAAAACACCTGAATCTGTAATAAAAACAATGAAAACCCTTGGGTTCAAGGGTTTTCATTGTATAACTTTTTAAGTAATAATATGGTGGGCAATGGGGGACTCGAACCCTCGACTTCTACCATGTGAAGATAGCACTCTACCAGCTGAGTTAATTGCCCAAATACTATTTACAATTCAAATTATAACTCTGTTAGTTTTACGATTCAATAGGTTTTTACTTCAAATTATACATAGATGAAATTATATAACTTAGTTAAATACCCATTTAACTGTCAGCAGGATAATCTAGTGAAGGAGGAGTAATATGATACTAATGAGTGTAGAAGCTCCATGCAAGGTATGAGGATACTGCATGGAGCGATTAGCCATTTATAGGCTGTTATCCTCAGACTTTGCACATTTGATACGAAAAATTAAAATCAAAGGAGCAAAGTCAAAATGAAAAACAGAATATATGAGCTGAAAGATTTCTACATCTTCTGGAGTACACAGGGATTATCCCAGCTTGGAAGCACAATGACGAATTTCGCATTAACGCTTTGGTTGTATCAGGCAACAGGGTCAGCATTGCAAACAGCTATGTTGTATATTTGTTCTTACGTGCCTTATGTTCTGATGAGCATTTTTGCTGGGGCACTATCAGATAAATGGGACAAGAAAAAGACTATACTGATATGTGATACCCTTGCAGTTTGCTGTACAGTATCAGTGTTTATACTTATGAAAACAGGATTTCTTTGTACATGGCATTTATACTTTTTAAATGCGGTAAACGGTCTTATGAACACGGTGCAAAGTCCAGCAGTTGATGTTGTTACCACATTGATTACACCAAAAAAGTATTATCAAAAAACAAGTGGGTTGCGGTCTTTTTCCGGATCGCTGGTTACCATCTTTCATCCGGTCCTTGCTACTTCTCTTTATGGGTTGGGTGGTATGAATGCTGTTATAGCAGTGGATTTAAGCACATTTTTTATTGCTTTTTTAACATTGTTGATGTTTGTTCAGATTCCACAGTTGAAAGCATCTGCTGAAGAAGAGAGCGAAACCCTGTTTGAGTCTGCAAAAACTGGTCTTCAATGTTTGTACCAAAATAGAATGGTGCTGATGCTGATTTTGTTTTTAGCCTTAGTCAATCTGGTTGCATCTGCTTTTGATGCAGTACTTCCAGCATTTATACTGCCAAGGAAGAATGGCGGAGAGTCAATATTGGGAATTGTTACTTCCTTTGCTGGAATTGCAATGCTTGCTGGCAGTTTGATAGCATCTGTTATGCCTACACCTAAAAATCGGATACGCCTTATCTTAATAACAATGCTATTTTCATTGACGACAGATAACTTACTGATGTCTTTGACAAGAACGCCAATCACATGGTGTATTGCGCAGATATTAGGTTATTTGCCTGTCCCATTGATGAGTACGAGTTTGGATGTTATTATAAGATCGACGATACCTACAGAGATGCAAGGCAGAGTCTATTCATGCCGAAATACGCTGCAGTATTTTACAATACCAATTGGTTATTTTCTTGGTGGTTGGATGGTTGATGTAATATGTGAGCCATTCATGGAAAGTGTTTCTGCGGAAAGCATACTGGCTACCATGTTTGGTTTGGGAAAAGGCTCCGGGGCAGGTATGATGATATTCATTCTTGGATTATTAGGGATGATTATATGTATGGTTTTCTGGGGAATTCTCAAGAGATACAGTTACCAAGAGTTGGTTTGAAGTGTATTTTAGGTTGACAAAGCATATCAAGGCTCCCGTTATCAACAGATATGTTGATGGCGATGAGCCTTTTTTGTACTTTGATATGGATTGTCATATCTGTTAAGCTATTCCCAGTTTAAATCTATTGGAGGATGTATAATGCTAATTCTCTTAATTTCTATTTTCTGTAGGCATATTGACAATAGGTCAAAATAGAAGTATGCCAAATGACAATGGATCTGGTGGTGTACCTGGAGGTGGAACAGCCAAGCTAGATATATCAAGCGGAAGTGTTACAGTAAAAATAGCAGTTCTTCCTGTTACTATAGATTCAACAAGTACCTGGAATTTTACTACAGACAGTTATATCACAGAATTTAATGGTAGTTTGGATAATGTTATAACTAATTTATTAACCAATAAGGAGTATTATAAAATATTATGATATAAAAATAACTAAGTATAATTATATTCTGCTTATAACTGTAAAAATCCATATATTCAATATTGTGGATTTTGTAATATTTTTTAGTTGGAATGTTAAATTTTTCATTTACCTTTAGACCTAATTATGTTATAATAATTGTCAAAAAAGTATTAATTTTTTAAATATTGTTATAATGGGGGTATGCGAATGAAGCGATTAGAAGGTAAAGTAGCTATTATTACCGGTTCTACTTCTGGTATGGGTAGAGACACTGCATATCTTTTTGCTGAAGAAGGAGCTAAAGTTGTTGTTACCGGAAGAAACGAAGAGAGAGCTAAGGCTGTAGTTGAAAAGATTAAGGCTGCAGGTGGTGAAGCAATTTATGTAATTGCTGATACTACTGATCTTTCAAGTGCACAAAAGATTTTTGATGCAACTATGGAAGCATATGGTACCGTTGATATTCTTATTAACAACGCAGGACAGCTTAGCACAACTCCATTCATGGATCTTACTTTGGATGAATGGAATCAGGTTCTTAATGTAAATGTAACTATGGCTATTCTCCTTGGCCAGCTTTGTGCAAAAGTTATGAAAGAAAAGGGAAAAGGTCATATAATAAACATTTCTTCAATAGCAGGAACTTCAGCTAGATGGGGCGCTACTGCATATTGCACTACAAAACATGCTATGGTAGGTCTTACTAAGGCTATGGCAAGGGAACTGGGACCAGAAATCCATGTAAACGGTATCTGCCCAGGTGCTATCAAAACTGCTATGCTTGATTCTGTCGGAGGAGAGGCTGCTGTTGGCGGCATGATTGAAATGTCTCCACTTAAGAGAATCGGGCAAGGAAGCGAGATTGCATCAGCTTGTCTATTCCTTGCTACTGATGAATCCTCCTTCATTGATGGACAGCTTATTAGAGTAGATGGTGGAGTAGATTGCTAATATAATATTAATTAGTAGATACGAGGAACCACTATATACATATATTAGTGGTTCTTTTTTATTATAGATAAACTTTTTGAAAACTATTATTTGGATTAACCAAGTTTAGGATGGATTTTAATGTTGTACTCTTTCCTACACCATTTTTGCCAATTAAACCTATTATTTTAACGTGTGGAATGTCGACAGCTACATATGAAAAAATTTTCAAAGTCATGTTAGGGTAATTTTTAGAATTGTAACCTATATATCGTATAAATATTTTATAATGGTATAGTGATAAAGGAACATTTTATAAATATACTTTTCATTTTAGGAGGTTTGAGAGATGAAAAAGTGGTTTTTGATTCCTATCTGCTTTACAATGCTTTTTTCTGTTGGATGTTCTTTCATAATGAGTAACCAGCCTAACAATGATAATCAAGCTATATCTACAGTTCAGAATAATCCATCAGAAGATATAAATAAGAATAATAAAGAAAACAGAAATGAGCCTGTTTGGGCAAAGCCAGTTGAAGAACATGGTCAGCTTTTTACAGGATTGAACCTGGATGGAATTGGTGATTATGATGATGAGGCATATGTAAGCCTTTATGACTGGGATCATAATGGATTTGGAAGATACGATGCTGCACAGATTGTGATAAGGATTAAGCTTGGAACAGGTGATACAATAGCTCATATTGTACAAGCAGTCGGCAGTTATCAATTTTATACAGGGAAGTTATTTTCCGAAAGGAAGGAAGCCATTGTGCTTGAGGTGAATAACCAGTATGCCAACTCTGGACTTGTTTCTGTATTTGTCTTAGATGTATATGGTGCAGGTGAAGTAGATCCATTTCCATCAGTAGTAGAGCGTCTAAATATGAGTGGAGAGGTACCTATATTATCTGTTGATGGCGAAAAATTATATACAGGAAGTCTCATGCAAGGAACTACCATTATAGATATTGAAAATAAACCGCTGCAGGGTATTGCACTTCATTCATCTGGCGATGGGTATGCAGGTCCTATAGATGACAGGGAGATTCAAACCATCTACTGGAATGGGGAAGGATGGATTGTTTTGGAACGATCAGAAAGCACATATTAATTGTCAGTATTAAAATATACTTACATTTGAGTAACCTCTGTGATATACTAGGTTGGGATATTGGATTGAAACAGATTTACTAAATGTAAGGAGTAAAGAATCGATGAAGACAATATTGAATTATATAAAAAAAGAAATAGTGCTATGTATATCTTTGTTACTGGCTCTTGTATCCATGGTATTTGTTCCACTGGACAGTAAATATATAAGCTACATAGACTTTCATACATTAACACTTCTTTTCAGCTTGATGGTTGTTATGGCAGGACTAAGAAGTTTAGGTATATTTTCCATGATAGGGAGCTGGATGCTGAAAAAGACAAGCAATGTGCGAAGCTTGTCAATGGTTCTGTTGCTATTGTGTTTTGGATTCAGCATGATTATTACAAATGATGTTTCATTAATTACATTTGTACCATTTACCATTGATGTGCTTACAATGGCTGGCTTAGAGAGTTATATGATTAGAATTATTGTACTCGAGACCATCGCCAGCAATTTAGGAAGTATGCTTACGCCAATAGGCAATCCACAGAATTTATATTTGTATTCCTTAAGTGGAATGAGTTTAAGGAATTTTGTTTCATTAATGCTGCCTTATTCTCTATTTTCACTCATTGGGTTAATAGCTATGTGTGTAATACTAATTAACAGGAAAGCTGTTAATGTGAAAGTAAAACCCCATGGCGAACTTACAGCAAAGGAAAAGAGGATAGCTATTGTTTATCTTCTGTTGTTTTTCTTTGCATTGACAAGTGTAACTCATCTAATTTCAGTTTATATAGTAGGTGCAGTAGTTTTCGTAGTAGTTTTTATTATGGACCGCAAGGTGATATTTAAACCTGATTATGCTCTATTATTAACATTTATCTTTTTATTTGTATTCATAGGCAATATGAAGCGTATTCCAGAAATCAATCTTTGGCTATATAATGTTATAAATGGACATGAATTGATTACATCAGTACTTGCCAGTCAAATTATCAGCAATGTTCCTGCAGCTATACTCCTTTCTGGATTTACGGATAATATATCAACACTGGTTATAGGCACTAACCTAGGTGGCCTTGGAACAATCATTGCTTCTATGGCAAGCCTGATTTCATTTAAATATTATGGTACGACAGAGAATAAGCGAAATATAGCCTATCTTGGAGTATTTACATTGCTTAATCTAGTTTTCCTTATAGTATTATTGCTTTTATATTATCTTATATAAATGAAATCAATTTTATCAATTAAAGCCATGTGAAGAAGATATGTTTTATGAATTAAAAATATGTAAGAAAGTCTGATAAAATCCTGGGATAATATTTCTGAAGGTGTTGAGAGCATTGGAATCACAATTAAGGATTTGGCCAGTTTCACAGGGCATTAAGGATCTGGCCATCCAGTGTTGCATTTAATACAAAACACTGTACTAAAATGATATTAAGATGTTAGACAGTCAGTTACAGATACGGAAAACCACTATGGTTTTCAAAATTAGTTGAATATGAAGATACCCAAATGTTTCTAATTGTTTAAATCTATGGTATAGAAACTTTGGTAGGTATTATGTAATTTTGTTCATGTATTATTACATTGCTTGTTATAGCTTATTTATATAAAACTTCTGGATTTATAAAAAAGCTGTAGCTTTGGATGGGCTGAACTTTAATTATATATAGAAGGATTAGGAGGTGAAGTATGAAAGTTCTAGTCTTGAATGGAAGTCCTAAAGGCGAGTACAGTATTACATTGCAAACCTCATTATATTTGGAGAAAAATTTTCCAGAGCATGAATTTCAGTTTATCCATGCTGGTAAATACATCAGGTCCTTTGAAAAGGATTTTTCAGCTGTTTCTGATGCAATAGCAAATGCAGACCTGATCATTTTTTCCTATCCTGTTTACACCTTTATTGCACCAAGTCAGCTGCATCGGTTTATAGAGCTTTTAAAAGCATCAGGTATTAATGTATCAGGGAAATTTGTTACACAGATTACTACTTCTAAACATTTTTATGATGTAACTGCACATAAGTATATTCAGGAGAACTGTCAGGATCTTGGTATGAAATACATTAAAGGGCTGTCTGCAGACATGGACGACCTTCTAACTGAAGATGGACGAAAAGAGGCTAAAGAGTTTTTTGAATATGTGTGCTGGAACATAGAACATGATATATATGAAACTATTCCAATGTATACAACGAATTCAAAGCACCTTCCAGTTAGTGTTCCTACGCCAAGCTTGGATAAAAAAGATGGAGATGTAGTTATAGTCACAGATTGTGATAAGAATGATAAGCAGCTTAATGATATGATTGACAGATTTAGAGTAGTTTTAAAGTATAAAAGCCGTATTGTTAATATTTCCGAATATCCTTTACATGGAGGATGTTTAGGATGTTTTAATTGTGCAGCTACAGGAAAATGTGTCTAAAAGGATGGATTTGATGATTTTCTGCGCAATAACATTCAGACTGCAGACGCCATAATTTATGCTTTTACAATTAAGGATCATTCTATGGACTCTGTTTTTAAAATGTATGATGACAGGCAGTTCTGTAACGGGCATAGGCCTGTGACTATGGGAAAGCCAGTAGGATACCTTATCAGTGGAAATTACTCATTAGAGTCTAATCTGCAGATGATTATTGAGGCTCGAAGCGAGGTTGGAGGAAATTTTCTTGCAGGAGTTGCCTGTGATGAAATAAACCCTGACAAAGAGATAGACAGGCTTGCTGAAAGGCTTGACTATGCAATCAGCCATAAGTATATACAACCAAGTAATTTTTACGGTGTCGGTGGAATGAAAATTTTTAGGGATCTAATCTGGCTTATGCAGGGCATGATGAAAGCTGACCATCGCTTTTACAAAGAACATGAATTATATGATTTTCCTCAAAAGAAGAAAAGAACAGTATTAAAAATGTATCTTGTAGGTACCCTTATATCCTCTCCAAAGCTAAAAGCCAAATTAGGGAGCAAAATAAATGAAGGGATGATTGCACCATATAAAAAAGTCTTACAGTAAATAAAACAGGATTTAAAATTAAAAACCTAATTCCAAAATATTCTAAAACATAGAATAAAAAAGAATATTGTCATAAATTAGGGAATGATATACAATATGAGTAATTACATATTTTAAGAGAAACCCGACGAAAGCCATGGATGCAAAGCCAAAGGTTTAGGTGTTAAGTTCTATGACAGCCGGTTGCATGAAACTTCTATGAGACTAGTGCATAGAGGTTTTTTTTATTAAGGGTTTAAGTAATATGATAAAAAAGCAAGTCTATAAAAATTAATTTAAAGGAGATGAGAAGATGAGTTTAATTAATAATCTAAAAACCAGAACCAAGTTGTTATTATCATTTTCCGTAATCTTGATCATTACAATCATAATAGGGGTAAATGGATTATACACTGCTGGTAATCTTGAGACCAATTTTAAGAAATTTTATTCTGACAACTTTTATTCTAATATGATATTAGGCAAGATTCAGGTTAACCAGGAAAAAGCAAGTACAGAAATGCAAAGAATTATATATAAAGCACAAGCCATAAATGATCCTACTGTTATTGATGAATCAGTTGAGGTTTTGAATGAACTAATGGAGGAAAACGCTCTTTTAATCAAAGAATATGCTGAAAGCAATCTTTCTCCAGAAGAAATAGAGCTTTTAGATAATCTGGAAATTACTAACTCTCAATACATTTCTGCCAGGGAAGAGGTAATTCAAGCTGCAAGAAACGGAGATTTCAGCTTGGCTGTCGAGATTAATGATCAGAGGGCAAGAGCTTTGCGTGAAGAAACTTCTAATATTTTGTCTCAAATGAAAGAAATGAACAACCAGGCTGCTATTGATGTTATGAATGAAAATAATGTGAAATTCAATATTTCAAGAAATACTTCTGGTCTATTGTTAATAATTGCTTTTCTAGTAGGCATAGGTTTTACTATATTATTATCGAGGATGATTGCTGTACCAATAAGAAATCTTGTAAAACATGCTTACCTCATGGCTGAAGGGGACTTTACCTGTGATTTACCAGAGAAATTACGGTGCCGTAAAGATGAAATGGGAATGTTGAGTAATGCTTTTGCTGAAATGAACGATAAAATTCGTGTTATGCTCAAAGAAGTATCCAACGCAGTAGAGGAAACCAGTGCATCAAGTGAGGAACTCTCTGCCACTGCAGAAGAAGTTAGTGCCCAAGGAGAAAACATCACTAGCTCTGTTCAGCAAATTGCTGCAGGAATGGAAGAAATAAGTGCTTCTGTAGAAGAAGTAGCAACATCTAGCTTGGAAATCAGAGACAGGGCAAGAGAGATGGAAGAAAAAGCTTCAGATGGAGAGGAAAAAGTAGAAGAAATCAAAAAAAGGGCAGAAGAAATGAAGCATTCGGCTCGCTTATCTAAGGAAACAGCAAATAAAATCTATAATCTTAAACAGCAGGAGATTAAGTTAGCTATTGAAGAGGTGGAAGTTGTAGAGGAAATTAGAAAAATGGCGGATGTCATTTCGGAAATAGCATCACAGACTAACCTTCTAGCTTTAAATGCTACTATTGAAGCAGCTCGTGCAGGGGAGTATGGTCGAGGTTTTGCAGTAGTCGCTGAAGAAGTCCGTAAGTTGGCTGAACACTCAGCTAATACAGCTGAAGATATTCACAGAGTAATCCAAGAGGTAAATAGTGCTGTTGTAAAGCTTACATCCAATGTTGAGGAAATACTGAAATTTATAGATGAGAAGGTTACACCTGATTATGATATTCTAGAGAAAACTGGAGAACAGTATGCTGAAGACGCTCGCTTTGTAAAAGAATTGACTAATGAGTTTACTGCTACTGCTTCTCAAATTGCTAACTCCATAGAAGAAATTGGAGAAGCAATTGAGAGAGTGTCTGCCACTGTGGAAGAAGCAACTGCATCTTCTCAAGATATCAGCAGCAGTTCATTTGAATCAACTAAAGCTTTGGAAGAAGTGGCTAAAACTGCTCAGTCTCAGGCGGAAATGGCTGAAAAATTAAGTACTATGATAGCTAGGTTCAAAGTATAACAGAATTGTTATTTTATATTTGCCCATATTATTCTATTTTGTCTATTAAAATGAATATTATGGGCATTAGTTTTTAAATATGGTAACATATTATTAAACTTCATTCATAAGTATATTAGTAACAAAGGTACAATTACCTTGTGCGGATTGTGTTTGTGAACCATCATTAAAGAATATTGAAGGTGTCTTCTACTTTTGATTTGGAAATTTAAAAGGGAGGATAAAAGTTTGCTGAGTTATAAAAATCCAAATTGTTTGTTAGCTGTTTTTTCAGTAGTTCTTGTAACAGCAGCTGGAATAGGATTAATGTTAAATGTAAAAACTGCAATTATTGAACCTACTACACCAGAGTTGTCTTTAGAGCAAACTGTAGGAGTTGATATGGTTCAGCTTGACTTTGCTTCTGATGGTAAAGTAATTTTTCACGATTATTTCGGACTATTTGTTTATGATCTTAATTCGTTGCAAATAATAAGGAGTATAGACTTAAAGCCTATAAACTGTCATCAAACCCAAGGAGATAATTATTGTGATGTGACTGTTAGCCAAGATGGAAATACGGTGCAATTACATCCTATGAGCAGCAATAATATGTATGTATATAACGTTATAGATAATACTTTAAAGGAGACAGCTTATAAGCTAATGGATAATCCATTTAATGGTCAGTTTGTTTCCATAGAAGAAGTAATTAAATCAACAGGGCTTGGAAATTATAGTCACCATGCAATTTGCTTTGACACAGGCGAATATGGATACATCTATACAGAAGATGGAACAATTGGAACATTGTCATATGTGAGAGGAGATAAAAGATATATATTATTCCAGAATATGTTTCCAGAAAAATGATGTCAATTTCATTTGCTTGAGCCATGTAGAGTATATAGGTTGATGTTATAAGCTAGATCAGAAGATAGCTCCTCATCTCTTAATATTATCCAGAGATAAGGAGCTTTAGTACATTTAAGCCATATTACTGAAACTACCATATGTTCTTATATCAGTATGTTGGTATATAGTTGATTTATTGGAAAATTTAGACTATTATTATATATATGATTAATACTTTAAGGGAGGTGTATAAGTAAAAATATATTTTGTAATCTCTGATAAGTGAAGAAAGTAAATTCTTTGGAGGTTTTGGAGTATCAGAGGCATTTTGTATCATCAAGGGATATGGAAAAGCTATATACAGGTTTGAGGTTTAGTTGCAAGCCAGAAGAAGATGATGAAGATGAGTTGGTTATGATATGCAAAATATAATATTTAAATGTAGAGGGGAGGATTAAAATATGTTGAATTATAAAAAACCAAGTTTTTGGGTAACATTCCTTACAGTCATTATTGTAGCAGTAATTGGAATAGGATTGGCAGCAAATTCTAGAGCTTCAGTATCATTAAACGACGCAAATTATCGAGTTAAAGAAGTTTTATACCAAGACCCATTGTATTCTTTCATCTATATGTTGAATACTGCTCCCCAATATAGCATTTCATCAGATTATAAGCTTTACAGTAAAGAAATTAACGACGAAGATTGGACTATGCAGGGGGAATTATATAGTTATGAAATAAGCAAACAGGAGTTGCATACACTGTTTGTTTTACCTTCTGATGATGTCTATAAAGAAATTAATAATAAGAAATTGATTTATCGTGCCGATACATACGATGAAAAAAATACATTTTACTTAGTAATGCAGCTAAAGAATGGAGATGTACTATTAGCATTAGGGTATGACAGAGAAGAAAATCCTCATATTCGCTGGTTATTTAAGTTAGAGAAAATAAGTGATATTAATGATGATACCATAGATAAGAGTTCGAGTGATATTCGCTGGGATACGATTGCTGAATTACTAGATGCTAGGGGGTGATACCCCTAATAAGGCATCTTTTTTTATACTTAAGGCATCCTATGTATTGCTATTAGATATTGATAATAATCTGCAAACTATAATTATTATTGATGGATTATCTATCTTCTAATTCTGCAATTTTTGCTACAGGAAAGGTAATTTTAAATGGTTCTACTTTAATTGCAATAATAGGGTTAAACCCACTTACATCAGGGAATAGCTTTGAATTAATATTAATATCCTTTAGTTTGGCTAATTTGCCAGTTCCACTGCCTTGAAAGGTGGTGTAATAATACTTTCCTTCATAGTACTGAACTAATGGAAATGGAAAGAGCTTAGTGTTTACTGGAAAAGATAATTTACCGGATTCTAAAGTGAATTCGGCAATAGCATTTTCCTCTGAAAAAACAGATATTTTTTCTGTGTGAGGTTTCGTGCTTTTGAAAGTGAAGCCTGCAAGCTCTTTAGGAATTCCCCAGTTTTTTCTTCCGTTTTCTACACTAATCATGGTAGAAACATATATTTTGCTGATACTATTGAGCTTTTTGCCTTTATGCTTGAATTTGCCAGGAATAAAAAGCAATTCACTATAAGGGCCAACATTAGAGGTGCTGTAATCCACCAGCATAAGGGCTCCAAAACCTCCAGCAAAATGACCTTTTAAAAATTCAGTTAAATTAGCTTTTTTTTCTACAAAGGTTTCAGGAAACTTATACAGTAGAATATAACCCTTCCCCGATAAGGTCCAGGGAGCTGGATAATCTTTTTTCATAACAACCTCCAAATAAAATTTATTTTTTATTGGCTAACCATTTTTTGAACTTCTTATACTCTGCATATGCATAAAGCTTTAGAATTACTGGAAAAATCCTGTTAAGTAAGGCAATACAAAAAAATAATTTAGAGGGATAGATGCTATTTTTATTTTTCTCAATACCTTTTATAATACTCTGTGCAACAACCTGAGCACTTTGGGATGGCCAAGGCATTGGACTGCCCCCAGCATTTTTGAAAAACTGAGTTCTGGTTGCAATGGGGTAGACTACCTGAAAATACTGTTCTTTGCTTAATTCCCAGCGGTAGGCTTCAGCAAAGCCTTTAAGAGCTGCTTTTGTACTACTGTACAGGGCATAGCCAGGTAAAGGAACAATAGCCATTCCGCTTGAGGTGGTAACAAAATTAAAGGGTTTATTTCCATTAAGTTTTTTCATTTTTTGAGCACTGTATACTACAGATTTATAATTGATATTGAAAATTGAAGAGATATGCTCCCAATCAGCTTCTTCCATCATTTCATAATAGGCGAAGCCTGCATTGGCAATAAAAACATCTATAGAGCCTAGTCTTTCTAAAGCATATATAAATAATTTTTCTACTTCTTCAGGTTTTGAAAGGTCGCCTTGAAAATAGTACAAGCCTTTACGATTAAGCAAATCATTATTGATAGTTCTGCTTGCAGCTACCACTTTACATCCCTTAGAAAGGAAGCCTTTGGCTAGTTCCAGGCCAATGCCAGAAGAGGCTCCAGTAACAACGATGTTTTTATTTTCCAAGTTCATTCTATTTTATCCTCCTTACTCTTTGACCTAGCACATTATCCGAAATTTAATTACATTAGGCAAATAAATTTTAGCACCAGTATATTTATATTTCAATTAAGCGCATTCCAAATATACCTTTCATAAATGCTTATCTTTCTAATTCCTTTTCCGCAAACAGGTACTCCATGTACGCTTGTTTAATTTTTTCGGAGAGAAGTCTAGATGTGGGTACTCTCTGTTTTGTGTACATAGTAAGCTCTTTTGAACTTAATTCCTGAATGTATTTCATATTTACAATATATGAACGATGTACTTTAATAAATTCCTTTCGGTAAACAAGCTGGGATTCAAAGTCAGAAAGAGAACCGTATATCATTTTTACACTGCCATCTATAAGGTGAAAGAACAGTTTTTTGTTCATAACTTCTAAAAATTCCAGTTTATTAAATGGAATCCGCATAATTCCTGAAGATGATTTAATATGTAAGGCTTCGTCCACTTCTTGTGCTTCAAAAAAAATTTTATCCAATATGGGGAACAATTTATCTTCTGTACATGGCTTTATTATGTAGTAATATGCATTTACGGAATAGCTTTCTACTGCAAATTCTGGAGAGGATGTCAAAAAAATTATTTTTACTTCATTGTTAAATTGACGAATTTCGCGGGCTGCTTCCATTCCATTTACTCCAGGCATCAATATATCTAGTAGAAGGATATCATAGATATAATGGTGCATATTTTCTAAAAGCTCTATGACGTTTGAAAAGGTTTCATACTTCAGAGGAGATTTTTTTTCATCCTTATATCTATTTATCAGATTTTCAATGTTGGAAAGATCCCTGATATCATCGTCACAGATTGCAATTTTAAGCATGGTTTTACCTCCATTATTCACATATAAATTATTTTATCACATAAAAATATAGCTCTCAACTGATAGTTTACATATCAATAAATGATTCCTAACATTTCAGGTCAAAAAATCAACATTTCAGGGGAAAAATAATATTTTAAGACTATTTTTGATATGCTGTATACAATAAGCATCAGTTAATTAGGGATATGATGTTACGGGGAGGTGCAATGCTGACAGTATATCTATATTTATGGTGAGATTTAGGTTATTTTAGACAAACTGAATTTTAAAAATTAATTAAGAAAGGGATGAAAAGATGAAGAAACGAATAGTCAGTATGGTTTTAGCTCTTTGTATTATTTTGTCAGCTATGCCCATTCAGACATTAGCAGCAGTGATCCAAAACACTGATGAAGCTATAGAGTCTGAAGCTATGCAAAATCCGTTTTCAGATGTGAAGGAAACTGACTGGTTCTATGAACCTGTAATGTATGCCCTGCAGAACGGATTATTCGAGGGAATAAGCGACACTATTTTTTCTCCACAGGGATTCATGACTCGTGCTATGTATGTCACAGTTATGGGTCGTATTGCAGAAATTAATCTGGATGATTACAAAGGTAGTACAGAATTTTCAGATGTTCCAGTTGATAGCTGGTATGCTCCCTTTGTAAAGTGGGCAAAAGAAGAGGGTATCACTACAGGAATTGGAAGTGGCAAGTTTAATCC
>ENA-OWOZ01001140-OWOZ01001140.1-bioreactor-metagenome-genome-assembly--contig:-NODE-1140-length-26565-cov-3.353821_pt1 | contig 26565 bp, 21 predicted proteins | sample MGYA00238140_ERZ651804 | MGnify/ENA primary metagenome ERZ651804 (study PRJEB26910, sample SAMN07631232) | bioreactor metagenome | isolation source: Switchgrass digestor | place: USA: Dartmouth... | reverse complement strand
AGAAAAACCAGTACACCCATGCCGCCTATCCAGTGGGAAAGACTCCGCCATAGCAACATGCTATGGTCCAATGCTTCAACATTTGTTAATATACTTGCTCCGGTTGTGGTAAATCCGGAGACAATTTCAAACAGGGCGTCTACATAACTGGGGATTTGACCGCTTAAATAAAACGGCAATGCTCCCATGATACTGGCGACTATCCATGTCAAAGCGACCGTGACAAAGCCTTCTTTGGCAAAAAAAACTTTATTTTTAGGTTTGCGTAAAGACAACGGAATTCCGAATAATAAACAAAGGGCCATTGCAATCAAAAACGCAAAGCCGCTTTTTTCTCCGTAAACGGCCGAACAGACAGCCGACGGCACCATTAAGGCCGCTTCTATATTTAAAATCCATCCAATTATGTAAAACACAATTGATTTGTTCATAACAGCTCCCAATCCTTTTATAAATATTTTCCGTTCCGGTGCCGTAAATAACACGGCATCAGATTCATTTACAGTAAAATGTCGTTTAGATCCTTAAGACCTTTATTGGTGGTTACAACCACAACGGTATCCCCTGCCTGAATATAATCTTTACCGGTAGGGATAATGATTTCTCCGTTTCGGTTAATGCAGCTAACCAGTATATTGGGCCTCAGAGAAAGGGCTTCCAAAGGGACGCCTAGAAGTTTGGCGTTATCGTTTGCAAGAAACTCCAAAGCTTCCACTTTGTCTTCCACAATACGGTATAATGTTTCAAGATTGCTTCCCATTGAATTTTGCATGGCTCTGGCATACTGAAGAATGCTGTCGGCCGTTATCAGTTTTGGATTAACTATAATACCGAGGGGCATTTCGGCTGTTATATCGTCGTAGGTCAGTCTTGTTATCTTTGTAAATATTTTGGCACCGGAATGCTTTTTGGCATACAGGGATAAAATGATGTTTTCTTCATCAAAGTTTGTCAAAGATGCAAAAGCATCGGCTTCTTCTATGCCTTCTTCAAGAAGAATATTTCTGTCAGTGGCATTGGCATTAATAATCAATGCATTCGGCAGAAGCTCACTGAGTTCTTCGCATCTTTCCCTGTTCTGTTCAATAATTTTTATATTAATGTCCGATTTAACCAGTCTCTGGGCAAGATATTCGGTTATGGTGCTGCCACCGACAATCATAAAGTTTTTGATATCATGTGCATAGATTCCGGCCTTGCCAAAAAAGTCTATGGCATTTTGCGGTGACGCAATAAAGGATATTGTGTCATTGGAATGAAGCATAAAGCTGCCGGAAGGAATGTATAACTGTTCGCCCCTTTCCACCACGCAGATCAATATCTTACAATGAAGCGTATTTGATAAGTCCGCTATTTTCATACCGTCAAGAACGGAATGTTCAGGAACATGAAATTTGAGCAGTTCCGCCTTACCTCTTGCAAAAGTTTCAATTTTTACCGCTGAAGGAATTTTAATAAGTCTTTCCATTTCCATTGCGGCTTCCAGTTCGGGATTGATTGTCATGCAAAGACCCAGTTCTTTCTTTATAAATTCAATCTCCTCATTGTACTGAGGGTTGCGTACCCTGGCTATGGTACGGCAATTGCTGGCTTTCCTTGCTATAAGGCAGCAAAGCAGATTGAGTTCGTCAGATCCTGTTACCGCAATCAAAAGATCGGCAGTTTCAATGCCGGCATCCAGTAAAGTGCGATAACTGGTACCGCTGCCTTCAATCCCCATGACATCAATAGTATCGGTTACACTATTTAAGGGTTCTCTTTTTTTATCTACAAGAACAATATCATGTCCTTCTTTGTCCAGCTGTTCTGCAAGGGCGCTTCCCACTTTTCCGCACCCTACAATGATGATTTTCATTTCAAATCTTCCTTTCTATAAATGAAATGCATCAGAATATGCATATATATCATATATAGGATCATGTTTACTCATTATAACATCTATAAATTAAAATGCAAGACCGCCTAAATGTTAAATTTTATCTTTACAAAGCATTTTTTTCAGCATAGTTTTTGACGACCGGAAGACGCCGTTTGCATTATGCTCAGGGAAAATGTGCTGTTTAAAACATATAATACTATCTATTAAATAATTATACCGGAAAACGTAAAGTTGATACTCAAATCAAAACCGATAAATGGAAAAATAAAAATGAGTCTGCATACACATATATATATGAAATAAAATTATGTGTATCCAGCCTCATTTTAAGTTCAGGCCATATCACTAATTCCCTCCCGGACCGCTGCGGCCGGGGGAATCATCAGGAACCTGTGCGTGGGAATCCTTTACGGTATTTTTGGCTTGATTTTTATCCCTGTTCTTGGAGGAATTTTTGCTTTTGTAATTGTTGTTCTTGTTTTTTGCCATGTTATCTCCTTTCTGAATAAGCGCAACAATTGTTCAACCTAAACGGCTACCAATGTATTCGTTATTATTATTTCAGAAAGGAAATATATTATTCACTAAAAGGAAAAATTAATCAACCATTGTAATTCTGCCCATTCTTAAATTCTTTATGGCCCTTTCATTCAGAACATAATTATGTTTAGTAATAATGTTTTCGTTATATTCCTTGTCAAAAGCTTCTTCTTCCGCCTCATTTATTGCTTTTTCCACAGCCTGTTCGTAAGCGTCGGTCATTTCATTATTCTGCATACGGACGAAATAATAACCGTCTTCGGTTTCGAAAATATCGCTGATTTCACCGTTTTCCAGGGCCATTACCGGTTCTTTGAATTCATCCGGGTAAAGAGTACCGTTGGCCAGGAAATCGGTATCCCTGTATCTAAGTTCTTCTTCGTCTTCCGGTAACAACGAAGACCAGTCATCGGCCGTCAGGGCTTTTTCCCTTAAGTCGGCGATTTTCTGATAAGCGGCTTTCTTTTCTTCATCGCTCATCTCTACTGTGCTGTTATCTTCTTTGTTGGTCTTTTTGGTGGATATAAAGAAGTACTCGACATCATACTGTTTGTATTCATTATAGTCTATACCTGCTTTTATTGCTTCTTCATCTATACCCAGAGAATCTATTATGTCATTTTTATAACGTTCGGCCAATTTGATCTTGGTAAATACATCTTTGAGATATTCTGATGTAAAACCGTTTTTCTTTATGAATTTCTTTGACAGACCGGCATCATTTAAGAGAGTGTTGATATCTTCGTCTATATCTTTCTCTTCTTCTTCGGTCAGGGTATAACCGTTGGCTACGGCTTCCCTGTACATTACTTCGTTATAAACAATGTTGTTAATTGTTTCGGATTTTACGAAATCCCTTACCGACATACTTGAATCGTAAGGCATGTCCCAGGCATAATCGCCATATAGCTGACCATACATCTGAGAGACAGTCGATTCGGCATTATAAAAATAATATGTCAGATCCTCCAGATAATATTTATCGCCGTCTATGGTTACTATCGGTCTTTTATATAATTGATCAAATAAAAGGGCGGCTATTAAAAACAAGCCTAATATACCGGAAACTATTATCCATATTTTCGGATTGATATTAATATTAAGTTTCTTTTTTTCCTTTTGCAGGCCTCTTATGGTTTTTTTTGATTTGTTCACTTTGCTACCTCCATCGTTTTCTCATGAAGTTAATTTTAAACGATTCTGAAAAGAAGTCAATACATTGCTTATCATTTTTGATAAATTAAAGATACCGGAAAACCGTATTTATGTCTGAAATGTAAACACTTACATATATAAAAAGAGGCCGTTTTCCTGTATGTTTTGAATTTATTGTAATTGAAAGCGTCAGGATATAATTAATTGAATTACAGGAGAAATATGTTATAATAACTTAAACTGTATAGGAATTTATAACATAAAATGAAAGAAAATTTACAGGAAAAAACAGGAGAGACGGGAGAGACCGGATGGAAGTTTATAATGAAAAAGCAATACAAATTATAGACGAGGTAAATAAAGTCGTAATCGGTAAAAGGGATATCATAAGCAAGGTTCTGGCGGCCGTTTTGGCCAAGGGACATATCCTTCTGGAAGACAATCCCGGCGTCGGGAAAACAACAATGGCTTTGGCTTTTTCCAAAGCCATGGCTTTAAAACACAACAGGCTTCAGTTTACGCCGGATGTATTGCCCACGGATGTGGTGGGGTTTCATTTGTTAACAAAAGACGGGCAGAGTTATCAATACAAGCCAGGGGCAGTTATGTGCAATTTGTTTTTGGCCGATGAGATAAACCGTACTTCCAGCAAGACCCAGTCCGCATTACTGGAGATTATGGAAGAGGGAAAAGTTACGGTCGACAGCATAACCAGGGATGTTCCGAAACCTTTTGTTGTTATTGCCACACAAAATCCCATCGGTTTCATAGGAACCATGATGCTGCCGGAATCACAGCTGGACAGGTTTATGATAAGGCTGTCCATAGGATATCCGGATATGAAGAGTGAGATAGGCATTCTTAAGGAGAGACAGAATTCAAATCCGCTGGACAGGGTGGACAAGGTTGTCGAACGGGACGATATTTTACTGATGCAAAATATGGTGGAGAACGTTTTTATACATGATTCCATTTATGAGTATATAACGTTGCTGGTGCAGCAAACCAGGGAAAATCCTTTAATAGAACTGGGAGTGAGCCCGAGAGGTTCCCTGGCTTTGATGAACATGGCCAAGGCAACGGCATTTTTAAGCGGCAGGGATTATGTAATACCTTCCGATGTACGGTATGTATTTAAGGATGTGGCCGCTCACAGAATTATTTTGAAACCCAAAGCAAGAGTCAATAATATTACAGTGGACAATCTCCTGGACGACATTTTAAGAATAGTAAGGCCTCCTAAAATATTGGCAAAGGGAAGAGAGGCGGATTACGGCTTCAGGTATTAAGAAGGTGGATAATGTTTCGAAACAAGTTGAAGTATATTGCGGTTATAATTTTTGCCGGATTTTTGGCAGTTTTATATAACGATTATTATATGGGAATTCTTTTTCTCGCGGTTGCTGCCTGTCCGATTGTTTTGCTTGCCGTCTTAATTTATATATATTTAAGGCTCGAAGTGGAATTTACGTCGGTGGTGCATGTGGTTAATAAAGGTGAGACCATGCCGGTATCAGTGCAAATTCATAATCCTACAATATTTCCGGTTGCGTTTATAAATGTTACCGTATGTTTCAGCAATACGTTTTTGGAGCAGGATAAGGAAAACAGGCAGGTATTTTATGTATCGGTCGACAGCCGTTCAACGACAAATGCTTCTTTCAGCTTAAAATCCGATTATGCGGGCAGTGTGATTATTTCCTTATCCGGTGTAAGGGTTTTTGATTACCTGAAAATATTCTCCCTAAAGAAAAAGGTCCACGGAGAAATAAAAGTGGCGGTGCTGCCCCGTTATTACGAATTAACCGGAGATTTGCTAAAAAACGGTTCCAAAATACAGATTGAAAGCGACTATTATTCCAAAACAAAAAGCGGTGACGATCCTTCCGAGGTATTTGCAATAAGGGAATACCGGGAAGGAGACAGGCTCCAGAGAATTCACTGGAAGTTAAGCCTGAAACAGGATCAGCTTATGATAAAGGACTTTAGCGAACCTTTGAATTGTTCGGTGGTGATTATGGCAGACTTGGGGATAACCGGTCGGGACAGGCTTCCGGACATTACAGATTCATTACTGGAATGTGCATTGTCCCTGTCTTATTCCTTCATGCTAAAAGGGCAAATCCATTATTTGGCCTGGTATGATAAAAAACAGAGAAGTTCAAGAAGAATAAGGATAGTTACAGAAAATGATTTTTTTGATGCGGTCGACGGATTGCTTGGCAGCGGCCCTTACTTTGATATTGTGGATTTGGCGGCTGTCTATTATTCGCAATATCCGAACGATCAGTACACGGAATTGTTTTATATTACCAATATTATTACGGAAGAAAGGTTGGATTCGCTTATTTGGGTAAAGGCGGCGGACAGGCGGATTATTTATATAAACAGTGAGGAGCATTCTCCGGTTAAAAGCCATTCAGGCAAACGGCAAAGCATGTTAAACTCGGAAAAGTTGTCCGTAAAGATTGCCGAAACCGGAATAAGTCTGTTTTCCGTAAATGTTTCAGATATAAAGGCGGGTCTGGAAAGTTTGAATTTCAATTAGAAGTGACGGTGAACAGATGAAAAGAAAAAAGAAAGAATTTATAATATTTGACAATACGGTTTATCTTGCGGAAGAAAATGATAAAGGTTTTCCTTTTTATATGAGACTGCTGCAGCTCATAGCTGTTTTGTGCGGCAGTTATTGCTTTATAACCGTTTTCATACGATGTTTGGAACTTGATGTAATAAGCAGCCGGTTATATTGGGCAATCGGTCTTGCAGGTGTTATTTTCTTTATATTTTTTGTGTTTCCGTCTTATGATTTGATAAAAATTATGATATTTGCCGCCGCATACGGTTGGATGTTTTATCGCTTTTTTAAACATATAGAAAACGGATTTTATCACCTTGAGAATGCAGTGATTAAACGGGCAAGTGAATATTATGGTTTTGACGCATTTCGTTTTGTTGCCGACTATACAAACCGGGAGACGGATTTAACGCTTGTTGCTATATTCATTCTGATACCGGTTACCGGTCTTTTGGCTTTTTCGCTGTTAAGAGGCAAACTGAACCGATTGACATATACGATTATGGTTATACCGTATGCGGCAAGTTTTGCCATGGGGACAACCCCTCCAGAGTTTCAGATGATTGTTTATATTGTTTTATTTCTATTCTCATATGTGTCCGGCGATCTTCTGCATGCGGCGGATTATTCCCACAATAAATCGGAAAGATTTCAAAAAGACATGATACGCCGGATAGGCATAAAATCCGGTTTTGTGCTTTGCCTTATGTCGCTTTTGATATTCTGGTCCCTTAAATTAACCGTTCCGGCTGAAAAATATGAAAATTACAATCAGGAAAAGATTAAAAAAGCAAAAATAGAAATCCAAAATAAGATGACGGACCTTTCCTTTCGGGATATTTCGGAAAAAATCTCCGACGTTAAGTGGAGAGCCGGTTCCGGAAGACAATTGACAAGTTCGGGAGGACTTAACTGCGGTGAGCTCGGAAGAGTTGACCGGGTGGTTTATGACAATACCGTGCATCTTATGATTAAAGCTCCTTTAAATTCCGTGTCCGAAGGCATTTATCTCAGGGGATATGTAGGAAGCGTATATACCGGTGACAGTTGGGAAACCCACACCGATGATATAATAGAAAGATACGAAGAAATTATGGGAAGCATTGACGGGGAGAATTTTGAACCTGCCGTCGGCGGTTCCATAATTTTAAACGGCTATGGTTATACATTCCCATCCAGAAAAGGGAATATCGTGATTACTAACATAAAAGCCGACAAACGTTTTGTTTACGCCCCTTATATCAGCCTCTTTAACGAAGATGACAGGGTAAGATTTGAGTATGACCTGGCGGTATTGGCTGACGGATCTGCGGAAACCGGAAACTATAATTATTTCTACAATGTTTTTGAAACAATGGAGAATTTCGGAAACGGTTTCTCTGATTTTTTAATAAAAGAATCTAAAACAAATGAACAGCTTGCCGAATATGTGAAAAATGAAATGCTTTACAGGAGATTTGTCTACGAGACCTATACCAGGCTTCCGGAAAAAGGACTGGAAAGATTAAAAAATGATTTTTCACCGAATAAGGCGGTTAGCTACAGGTTGGATCTTGCCGATACCGTAAAACTTATAAAAAGGTATCTGTATGAAAATACGCGATACACTCTGGAACCGGGAAGGTTATCCAAAGACAAGGATTTTGTGGAATATTTTTTATATGAAAACAAGCTGGGATATTGCACCCATTATGCTTCCGCGGGTGTGCTGATGCTCAGGGCCATGGGGTATCCCGCCAGATATGTCGAAGGATATGTTGTTAACCGTAACGATATTAATAATTCATCCGTGAATTTGGCCGATACCGGTGACGGGGACAGTATGGTGGAAATTGCGGTAAAAGATTCCGATGCCCATGCATGGGCGGAAGTTTATCTCGACGGATTCGGATGGATTCCGGCAGAATTTACGGTCGGTGCCGGTGTTAACGATGTGTTTGATAATTTGGACGATACAGCCGGTTTCGGCGGTGGATTTTCGGAAACAATACCTACATTGGCTCCAACACTGGCTCCCATACAGGCACCAGCAAAGAAACCCGAAAAACCGGAAACGAATACTGAAGACAATCCGGTTAATGAAACCGAACCGACCGGGCAATTGCCTGCTGAGAAAGACCGGAACGGAGAGAATAACGGTAAAACGGGAAAGCCGGACGAGACGACGAAAAGTTTGAAAACGTACGGCGCAATTATACCGATACTTATTCTTATTGTAGCGGTCCTCACATATATTTATAGGAAGGCAAAAGAAAAGCATGCCGGTGAAGATTTCAGCAAAAGTGCCCTGTATGTTTATGAAAAAATTGAACGGCTTTATATTGCGGGCAGATTGCTTCCAAAGAAGGAAAGGTGTTTGGAGGACAATGAGGAATATGTCATGCAGCATCTGACTTTGGTCCCGGTAAACGATTTTGAAAATTGCATGAACATTGTAAAAAAGGCCAGATTTGCGAAAGAACCGATAAGCTATAATGAATATTTAACAGTTGAAAAATTTTACAATAAATTGTATAAACGAGTATATGAGGATATGTCCGGAACAGGAAGATTGCGTTTAAAATTAATGGATTTATGTTTGTAATAAAAAATTAATCTATTAGGTAATAAATTAACAGTAAATTAATCAAAATTTGGCAATAAATTAACAGATAAATAAAATTGTATGTTATACTTATTTTTAATGATTGTCTTAAGGAATAATTGCCGGTGGTAATTTACATCGGACAGGATTGAATCCTGCCTATAGGCTGGGAATGAACCAAAGAATGCCGATGCATGGGGGGTGAATATTGCAACGGTTAATTTAAAGAGCGACAAAAAAAGACAAAAAACCACGTTAGATTCTGCGAAAGGAGACAATTTATTTAATGAAGTTAAAAGACCGGCTTAACCGCAAGTATTTACAGATATCGTTATATGTTATTATTACGGCTATTATTATATATATCCTGTCTTTATTGGCAAAGAATGCCCCGATGATATTGTCGGTGATTTTAAAAAAAATGAACCGGGTGCTCAAGGTGTCAAGGCCGATAATATTGGGGTTTGTATTTGCATATCTTATGGATCCGGTTGTTAATTTTTTTGAGGATAAATTCCGCCGGTATAAACTGTTTAAAAAAATGAAACGTCAAAGAACCTGGGCGGCCATTATATCGGTAACACTGCTTATTATAGTGATTGCTTCGCTGATATCTCTGCTGATTTACAGTGTGACGGATCAGTTGCGGCTGGCAAATTTCGACGACATTGTAAAGCTGGCGGAAGGGTATATGAGAAGCCTTGAGGCCTTCTATAACTCCATCCTGCAGAATCTGGAGAAGCTGGATATCCGTTCAAATCAGCTGGAACAGTATGTTGAGGATACTCTGACGGTGATACTGAATGCCTTAAAAGGTTTCGCCCAAAATATAGTGAATTCCCTCACACATATTTCGAAATATTTTACGACATTGATTTTCAGCTTCATTATAGGATTTTATTTTATAATTGACGGGAAAATGATAAAAGAATTTTTAAAGAAAACGTTTTATGCCATTTTTTCCGAAAATACCAATAAAAGACTATCCCTTATAATTTGCGATCTGGATTATGCATTTTCCGGTTATGTACGGGGACAACTGATAGATGCTTTGGTTATGATGATTATGATAAGTCTTGTTTTATCCATAACCGGTGTCAAGTTCTCGTTTGTAATCGGTATTTTTGCAGGCATAGGCAATCTGATACCGTATTTCGGCCCGATTATAGCATATATAAGCACCGCTTTTGTATGTATCATCAACGGAGAAATTAAAAAGCTTATAATATCCATAATTATTCTTGCAATTATTCAGTTTGTCGACGGAAATTATATCGGACCCAAACTGTTAAGCCGTTCCATTAAAGTACATCCTCTTATCGTTATAATATCACTGATTTTTGGCAGCGCTGTCGGAGGATTTCTGGGAATGCTTCTGGCCGTACCTATAGGAGCATATGTGAAGCTGGTGTTTGTAAGATTTGTCGACAATAAGGCCGAAAGAAAAAGCAAAAAGAAAAAAACGGAAAGCCATGCCGAAAAATCGGTAAAGGAACAGGATAAAAATATCTCGGTGGAAAACAGCGAAAAAAATATACCGGTGGAAAACAACAAAGCAAATTGACGTTTGAAAGCAAATTTCGATTATCATATTTTTACCAAATATTCTATAAGATAAAAAAATATTTAAATGAAAAATTTAATTTTAATGGATATTTTTCGGTATTTAGATCGTCTAATATCTGGTATTAAGGGAAATATAAGAAAATTTTAAGCATTGCATAAGGATTTGTTAAGATTTGCAATGTAATATATTGCGAGGATATACCGGCTATGGTTAAATCAGCTTAAAATATGGGAAGGTGCAGGCAATATGGTAAACGATCAGGAATACATTATACAGGTCAAGAATGCCAAAAAAATTTACCGGATGGGTAAGGAACGGATAGTAGCCGTGGATGATGTGAGCTTCTCCATTAAAAAAGGAGAGTTCTGCTGCCTGTACGGTGCATCCGGTTCCGGTAAATCTACTTTGCTCAACTTGATGGCCGGCATAGAAAAGCTGTCGGGAGGCCAAATAATTATAAAAGGCCACAATATAGGCAGAATGAGCGAAAAGGGGCTGGCAAAATTCAGGCAAAACACACTGGGATTTGTGTTTCAGTCATATAATCTGTTAAATTCCATGACTGCTTTGGAAAATGTGGAATTGCCCCTTGTATTCAAACGTATGAAGCCTAAGCAGAGGCGAAAGTTAGCCCGGCAGATGCTTATATATGTCGGACTGGGAGATCGTCTGAAACATAAGCCCACAGAAATGAGCGGAGGTCAGCAGCAGAGAGTCGGAATAGCCAGGGCTTTTGTAAGCAATCCGGAGATTGTATTTGCCGATGAGCCTACGGGAAACCTGGATTCAAAAACGACCAGGGAAGTTATGGATTTAATAAAAAATATGGCAAAGAAAAATAACCAGACCATAGTCATGGTCACCCATGACAGAAGTTTAACAAAGTATGCGGATAGGATTATTCATATACTTGACGGCAAAATACAGGAAATTATTGAGGTTAATCCTGAAAATTCTGCGGAACCGGCAGATACGGGTGCTGACAAAAGCGGAAATATTCAAAACGCCGAACAGGGCGGAAACACTCAAAATGCAAATGCTGTACCTGTAGGAAGCTGATAACAGGGGCTTGGTTTTTAAGTTGTAATAAATGCATATTCAAATAAAAAATATATGGGAAGTAGAGGGATTATGGATGAGTAAGAGAACAAAAAAGTTTGCTGCAACATTTTTATCGTTTTTGATGTTAACTCTGATCTTAATTTGTAATAGTGTCAAGGCAAAAGCGGAAAGCATTTATGTTATTTCCACAGAACCGGAAGTCTTTATACTGACCCCCGGGGAAACAAAAACAGTCAAGGTTCCCATAAGATCGGTGGGAGGGACTATCGATTCTCCAGTTATAATAGCAGATACCAAAGGAACTCCTTATACCGTAACTCAGCCTGTATTAAGAACCGACGGATATGAGTTGCCGTTTAACAAAATTTACGAATATCTTGATCAGTATGTGGAGTTTAATGTTACCGTCGACGAGACTGCCAAAATAGGAATTTATAAAATAACGCTGCATATTTACGGAAGGGATAACAATACATATGATCAGGTTGCTGCGGATCTTGAGATTACCACTCAGATACAGGAAGAAAAGGCACCCGCGCAGTTGGCTATTTATGATATAAGTTATAAAAATGCGGTTATAGGGGATAAAATGACTTTATCCTTTACCGTCAGAAATGAAGGAGAAATTACCGCCAGAAACGTATATGTAAGCGTAGATTACGGTGATACCGGAATGGTAGCCGGATATGCCACCAAGAACATAAAAGTAAAGGATATCGCAAGTCAGAAGGATGTAAAAGTCGAACTGCCGATTAAGGTTTTGACGAAGGCTAAGCCGGGATTGAATGTCATTAAGGTTAATCTGAGTCATAAGACCGATGACGGAACCACCGTACCAGAAAGTCAGGATATTTATATTACATTAAGTGAAAACGAAAAGGCGCCTAATCTTATTTTAGACAGCTTTAATTATAATGAAAATTTAAAACCCGGTGACAGTTTGGGCCTTGTTGTAAGCATTAAGAACGACGGCCAAACAACCGCTTATAACCCCAGAATAAGTGTGGATGAATCCAGCTTAGGGACTTCAAAGCTCATAAAAGACTATTATACGGATTACATAGAACTCTGGGATATAAAGGCGGGCGGTACTTATAAAACGGAAATTCCGTTACTTATTTCAAAAACGGCTACCGGCGGAGAAAAAGAAATCAAATTAAATCTTGTTTATTATGATGAACAGGGCTCCGAGTACCAGTCTGTCATAACAATTTATCCTCAGATAGAAGCCGAAGGGGTAACCGAGGACGGGAAGCCGGTTGTACTGATAAGCAATGTCAAACAGTCTCCAGAAAGTCCCGAATCGGGCAAAAAACTTACGGTATCCTTTGATATAACAAATAAGAGCAGTATCGATCTTAATAATTTCAAAATTTTTATCAAGAATCTTGCAGGAAGCGGTTTTGCACCGGTTGAATCGGAACCTTACCAGTATATAGGGAAACTGAAGGCCGGGACTACAAAGAGAATTTCCATGAATCTTACCGTAACGGAAAATGCCGTGGAAGGTTTAAATATTTTGTCTCTTGGATACTCCTTTGAGGACGGCGAGGACAGCATAGACATTCCTGTTTTGAACGTAAAAAATGAACTGGGAAGCGCCAGCAAACCCAAACTTATTATCAGCCATTATGAAACCGATAAGGAAGAAATCAAGGCCGGTTCGGTTTTCAATTTCAGCTTTGAAATTCGCAATACTCATTCGTCTGTGGCTGCCAAAAACATTATAATTACCGTTTCCGGCAAGGATAAATCGGGACAGTCCGAAATATTCTCGGTTACCCAGGGAAGCAACAGCTTCTTTGTAAGTAAGATAGGACCGGGAGAAACCTATTCCAATACCCTGGAGATGAAGGTTAAGACGGATGCGGCTACCATGGCTTATCCTTTAACGGTGACAATTGATTATGAATATGACGGAATAAAGCCAAATCCGACCACCGGAGAGATTGGGGAGACGGTAACCCATGAACTCAATATCCAGGTTATGGAAAATGCCAGACCGGTGGTGAACAATGTCGATGTATATTCATATGACGGAATGGTAAGTGTGGGAAATCCCGCAAATTTAAGTTTTGAGTTTTATAATATGGGTAAATCCGCTTTAAATAACGTTATGGCCACTGTCGAGGGAGACTTTATAATGTCGGGCGGAGACATGTATTATTTAGGCAACGTAAATGCCGGAGATACGGCGTTTGCCGAAATGGAAGTAATTCCAAACATTGAAGGAAATGCGAAAGGTACTGTAAAGATAACCTATGAGGACAGTAACGGAAACGAGCATGTTTATACCAAGGAATTTGAAACTTTTGTGAACGGAGCACAGTCATGGGATCCCGGTTTGGATACCGGCGGTGTGGATGTATTTAATCCGACTGTACCGGAACCCAAAAAGCCAATTCTTCCCGTGTGGGCTTTTATACTGATACAGATTGCTATATTTGCAGTGTTTGTTCCTCTTTCCAGAAAAGCAATAATTACCGTATATAAAAACAAACTTCGTAAAAAGGAAGAGGAATCGTTATAAAATTTGACAATAAATGGTTATAAGAATGGAGGATATTATGAGTGAATTTAATATAATAAATAATACGGTTTCAACTACGGACGAAGTGAATACCATGGAAACCACTTCCGGTGAAAATATTATAGGCGGTGAAGAAGCAAACTCAGAAGAAAACGTCATGTCGGAAGAAACCATAATGACTGAAGAGAATATTGAAACCGGAGAAACCCATGCCGTCTCCGAGGAGGGAGACATACAAGAGATAATCGGGGACGGTACTGAAGACGGAACGGTTTCGGAGCCGGTCACAGGAGAAGGGGAATTTGTTCCCGGGTATGATGAAGGATATGTAGATCCCGGCTTTACAGAAGGGGAAGATATGTATGCAGGTATGGAAACAGCAACTTATGAGGTGAAGGATCCGCTCCTTTCTTCCTGGCCTTTCGTAATAGGAATTTCGGCAGCCGTACTTGTTGTCAGCATTGCTCTCGGTGCATTCCTGGCCAGGTTGAAAATAAAAAAAGGAATTGATCTGTATGAGGATTAGCGATTTGTTGAGAATGGGTTTCAGAAACCTGTTCAGAAGGAAAGTAAGAACCATTTTGACGGTACTGGGTGTGGTTATCGGCTGTTTGTTCATTATAATAACCATCTCCATCGGTCACGGTATGGATAGAAGCTTTGAAACACAGGTTAAGGAATACGGAAGCCTGACCATGATAACCATAAGCACCTGGGGAGATATGTACGATGATGACGGGAACTGGATCGGAAGCAAGGATCAGAAACTGGATAAAGCCCTGGTGGAACAGCTGAAAACAATAGAGCATGTCAGGGCAGTGACCCCTGTAGTATATGTCGACGGGCAGATTTATTCGGGAAAATATCAGACGTGGTCCAGCATAATAGCAATGGATTTGAATGTGTTTGATGCTTTTGAGTTCCCCGATTTAGAGTTCGGCGAATATCCTACGGAAGAAGATAACAGTACTTTTGTCTTCGGTTCGGATGTTTCGCAAAACTTTTACGATCCCACCAACTTGAGAAGCTGGAATCCTATCGAGATGGATTTGGAAAAGGATAAATTAACTTTCAAATTTTCTTCGTATCGATATCAGAGAAATGAAAAGAAAAAAGAATTTGTGCTTCCGATTCACAATAAAGCTCAGATGGTGAAAACCAATTCGGAATATGACTACAATATCTATATCGATCTGGGCTATTACGAGCAACTGTACAAGCAATACTGCAATACCCTTGTATTGGCGGATCGGAAAAAAGCAATGAAGGAGATGGACAATTATCAGCAGATAAGACTGAATGTGGATAATATCGACAACGTGGAAGAAGTGCAGAAAAAGATACAAGAAATGGGATACTTGTCATCCAGCTTAATGCAATATTTGAAGCCGACCATAGAGGCATCAAAGACATTACAGATGATATTCTTCTTCCTGGGCGCGGTTTCCATGTTTGTCTCTGCCATAAGTATAGCCAACACGATGGTAATGTCCATCTATGAAAGAACCAAGGAAATCGGCATAATGAAGGTTTTGGGCTGCGTGGTCAAGGATATCCGGCTGCTGTTCCTGTTTGAAGCCGGAATGATCGGATTTTTAGGCGGAATTATCGGCGTTGGATTTAGTTTCCTGGCCTCATTCCTTATTAACAGATACGGGCAGCCTTTATTCGGGGCTTTGATGTCGGGAGGAAGCCAGCCGGCAGAGGGCATTGCCGCAACCTATTCGATAATTCCGTTTTATCTGCCTTTCCTGGGTTTGGGCATATCAGTGGTAGTAGGACTTCTTTCCGGGTATTTCCCCGCCAGAAGGGCAACCAAGATAAGTGCCATTGAGGCTATGAGAACAGAAAATTAACATAAAAAAAGACAGAATCGAAATTTCTGCCGGCAATTTCCGGTGGAAGAGACAGATTAAAGATTAATTTAAAAATTGCTTTAAATATTTGCGGATGGGTACACAAGTATTACGGAAAGCATCGTTAACTGAACAGATACCTTAATTTGGGCCGTAATAAGCGAACAAATCTCGCTGACAGGATCAAAAATAACGGCTGATGTTCATGCAACGGTGTGTGGTATTACCTGTGTACCCTTATTAGTTGAATAATTACCGGACGTATAATAATTATTGCTGCCATTGCTTATAGAGAAGCTAAGTTCAGAGGAATTTTTATTTGTATATATTTTTAAGATTAATGTATATTATTTGGCAGATATGACAGTATGAGATTTGAATAATTGATTTTTGAAATATATGTGTTATAATGAAAAAACAAATGAGAAAAGAGGTGTGCTTATGGTATGCAATACCTGTGGCAGAGTTATAAAGAATGAAGAAGCCAATTTTTGCGATTATTGCGGAGCCCCGGTCCACGGCCGGAACGGGTTTGATATGAATTCTTCGACTGTACCGCCGGCATATGAAACATCCGGCGTTGATTATAAAGATAAGCCGATATCTTTTTTGAACTGGCTGGCTACTTTACTGCTTATTAATATTCCAATTGTGGGATGGATTTTGTTGTTAATATGGGCGTTTGGCCGTAATGTAGAACCCAGCAAGAAAAACTGGGCAAGAGCCTATTTGATATTGGTATTGATTGCTTTTATCATATTGAGACTTCTGTTATATTCGATAGGGACCGATTTTACCGGTTTGCTTAATTATTTATATGGAAACTCGACCAATTATTATAATGTATATTAATAATACTCAAAGAACACATAACGGAGAGGAAGATAACCATGGGTGAGATAAGAACCAGATTTGCGCCTAGTCCTACGGGAAGGATGCATGTAGGAAACTTAAGAACCGCTTTATATGAGTATTTGATTGCCAAACATGAAGGCGGCACTTATATTTTAAGAATTGAGGATACGGACCAGGAACGCTATGTAGAAGGGGCAGTTGATATAATATACCGTACATTGGAAGGAACCGGGCTTATTCATGATGAAGGGCCCGATAAGGACGGGGGATATGGCCCTTATATTCAGAGCGAACGCGTTAAAAAAGGGATATATCTTGAATATGCCAAGCAGCTTATCGAAAAAGGCGAGGCATACTATTGCTTCTGTACAAAAGAACGCCTGGCTTCACTAAAGCAAACTGTAGGAAACCAGGAGGATGATGACGAAGATGAGGTAAAGGAAATTACAAAATACGATAAACATTGCCTTCATCTTTCAAAGGAAGAAATTGAAGCAAAACTGGCAGCAGGTGTACCTTACGTTATAAGACAGAATATCCCTACGGAAGGGACAACCACTTTCCGTGATGCAATATACGGAGAAATAACCGTAAAAAATGAAGAACTGGATGATATGATACTTATTAAATCTGACGGTTTCCCTACCTATAACTTTGCAAATGTTGTGGATGACCATTTGATGAAAATTACCCATGTAGTAAGGGGCAATGAGTATCTGTCTTCAACACCCAAATATACAAGACTTTATCAGGCTTTTGGCTGGGAAGAGCCGATTTACGTACATTTGCCTCTGATTACAGACGAAAACCGCAAAAAACTTAGTAAGCGAAGCGGTCATTCTTCTTATGAAGACTTAATAGAGCAGGGCTTTATACCTGAAGCTATTGTAAATTTTGTAGCTTTGTTAGGATGGAGTCCGGCCGATAATAATGAGATTAAGTCATTGGAAGAATTAATTAAAGAATTTGATTACCGCAATATTAATAAATCTCCTGCCGTCTTTGATATGGTAAAGCTTAGGTGGATGAACAGTGAGTATATCAAGAAGATGGATGACGACAGATTTTATGAGCTGGCCTTACCGTATATCAAAGCAGTTATACACAAGGATCTGGACTTAAGAAAAATAGCCGGACTGGTTAAGACCAGAATTGAAACCTTATGTGATATTGGAAAGCTGATAGATTTCTTTGAAGAATTGCCTGAATATGATGTAGAGATGTTTACTCATAAGAAGATGAAAACTACCACAGAAAGTTCCCTGAAGGTTTTAACCGACCTTTTGCCCAGTTTTGAAGCTCTTGATGATTATTCTGAAAGTTCTATTGAGAAAGTGATTATGACCTATATTCAGGAACAGGGTATAAAGAACGGCCAGGGATTATGGCCGGTAAGGACTGCTGTATCAGGTAAGCAATCAACACCCGGCGGCGCTTATGAAATAATGAATATAATCGGTAAGGAAGAAAGTTTAAGACGTATAAGAATTGCTATTGATAAACTTAAAAAAGCACTGAACGGTTAATATTTTTTCTTATCATAGGAAGGCTGTTTCTAAATATTAAAAATATAAGAAACAGCCTCATCCTTTTCTTAAATATCAATTCAATGATATTTATAATACCCTGTCTTAAATATTTGCCATATCTGATAATCCAATCGTTAGGAGAATAAATATGAAATTAAATCAGGCACAGCATGAGGCCGTAAGGCACAAGGATGGGCCTATGCTTGTATTGGCCGGTCCCGGTTCGGGTAAAACACTGGTTATAACAGAGAGAACCAAATATCTGATAAAACGGCACAAAATACCGGAAAATAATATTCTTGTCATTACATTCACGCGGGCTGCCGCAAGAGAGATGAAAGAGCGTTTTTTAAAAACTATGGGAACAGACAAAACCGGTGTAAGTTTCGGCACTTTTCACAGTGTTTTTTTTACCATACTGAGACATGCCTATAATTTAGGTACGGATAATATAATCGGTGAAGAGGAAAAGACTGTCTGGATAAAAGATATTGTTAAAAGATTGGGATTTGAATATGCCAATGAAAAAGAATTTATTGACGACTTGCTGTCGGAAATCAGTATGGTAAAGGGCAATAAAATAGAATTGTCGACATATTATTCTTCAACCTGCGGGGATGAAGTGTTTCGAACCATTTACCGGGAATACAACAAAAAACTCAGGCGTAATAACAGGATAGATTTTGATGATATGCTGCTTTTGTGTTATGAGCTTCTTATCGCAAGAGCAGATATACTAAAATTATGGCAGAAAAAATTTAAATATATTTTGATAGATGAGTTTCAGGATATAAATATATTACAGTATGAAATTGTTAAGATGCTGGCCGAACCGGAAAGAAATCTTTTTATAGTAGGCGACGACGACCAGTCTATATATAAATTCCGGGGAGCCAAACCTGAGATAATGCTTAAGTTTCCGGCAGACTATCCGGAAAGCAAAAAAATTCTTTTAGATATCAATTACAGGTCGGGCAGTGAGATTATAAAATCTGCCGGGTGTCTGATATCTCATAATAAAATACGTTATTCAAAAGAGCTAAAAGCCTATAAAAAAACTAACGGACAGGTAATTATAGAAAGCTTTAAAACCATGTCCGATCAGAATAAAAAGCTTGTAGAGGAGATACTTATTCAGGCAAAGGCAGGTATTTTGCTGTCTGACATGGCAATTTTGGTGCGTACCAATCTTGGGGCGGGGGCTGTTATTCACAAGCTTATGGAATATAACATTCCGTTTTTTGCGGGAGATAGCCTGCCAAATATTTTTGACCACTGGATTGCTACAGATTTAATATCTTATATTAGGATTGCCCGGGGAGAAAATGACAGGGAGTTATATTTAAGAGTTATTAACAGGCCAAAGCGTTATATCAGCAGGGATTGTTTTGACAGCCAAAAGGTGGATTTTGATTCTCTTTACAGTTATTATGAAGATAAGGAATGGATGCTGGCAAGAATAGAACAGCTGGAATATGATCTTGCATTGATAGCAGGAATGAATCCTTATGCTGCCATCCAATATATAAGAAGAGGTATAGGATACGAAGATTTCCTAAGGGATTATGCCAACGAGCGAAAAATAAACCCGGATGAACTTATGGATGTTCTGAATGAAATTCATGACAGTGCCAGGGAGTTTAAAACATTTTCGGACTGGTTTTCTTATATACAGCAGTATAAGGAAGAACTAAAAAGACAGAAACAGAATGAACATATAAAAAATCCTGAAGGTATTAACATTTTAACCATGCACAGCTCCAAGGGGCTGGAATTTTCGGTGGTCTTTCTTGTGGATGTCAATGAAGAAATTACTCCCCATAAGAAAGCGGTATTGCCTGAAAATATAGAAGAAGAAAGACGCCTGTTTTATGTGGCTATGACCAGAGCTAAAGATAAATTGTATATATTCAGTTCAAAGCAGCGTTATAATAAAGATATGCTTCCATCAAGATTTATAAAAGAAATAACAACTGACAAAAGTGAAGACGTTGCGACATAATGAAACTTATATCGCAACGCCTTCATTTTTAATTATTAATTTTCCTCGTCTTCATAATCTTCGTAGTCTTCAAAATCGTCGTAATCGTCATAATCATCGAACTCATCAAACATATCATCATATTCCTGAGCATCCAAAAGTTCTTCAAACGCATCGGCTACAGCTTCGAATTCGTCGCCGTCTTCTATATTCAGAAGCTGAGGCTCGTCAGCGTCATCTCCCTCTATATAACGGTATAAGAATACATTGTCTTCTTCGCCTTCAACCGGTTGAAGAGCAATATAATCTTTACCGTCTACTGTAAAGATTTCCAGCACAATGCCCTCTAATTCTGTACCGTCGTCTAATGTTAAGGTACTGGTATCATGAATATGATCATGACCGCATCCGCAGTTTTCGTTAGTATGATTGCCCATTTTACTACCTCGCTTTTTATAATTTATTCCCTTTATTCACCAAGGAATATAAATAGAATGTATCAGATTAAAGAAAAAAATGCAAGTAAAATAATAGAATTATAAGAAAAAAATATATTGACATTGTACTAAAATATTTTAAAATAGAAACGTAAAAACCAGCAAATAAAAGATTTTTAAGAGAGGGGTACATTTGGGTGGCGACTACCAAGGGCTTTTTTAAGGACGCCTATGCGGATTTTGATGATGATGGTTTTACCAGAAACGATGCAAGAAGTCAAAAGATGGGAGAAAATCTTAAAACGAAGCTTCCGCCTGATAAACATCCGGACAAATATGAAACCTTGAAGCGACTGGAAAGAGAAAAGAAGGCCATGCAAAGGAAACTTATGGATGAGGAGTACGGAAAGCAAAAGCGTCAGATAAAGCAAAAGAGGAGAGAAATAACAAACTGGACAAAACAATATCAAAACGGACTGCTGGATGAGGATGAATTTTCGGATTACTAGAAGATGAGTCCTTGGCATAGTTAGGTACATATGCTATACTGTACATAATATATGCAACAGCTGATTATGCAACATCTTAAGAATTTAATTCTTAGGATGTTTTTTTAATAAGTAAAATATGTGTCTTTTTATCTGGCAAAAAGTTTTTGATGACAGATTTAAGGATTTAATTTTTTGGAGGATTTATTATGCCCGATGCACAAAAGGAAGTTAAAATTTCTGTCAGGAATCTGGTAGAGTTTATCATGCGTTCCGGAGATTTGGATAATACCAGGGGTGGAAAAATCGATACGGAAGCTATGCAGGCAGGGAGCCGGATTCACAGAAAAATTCAAAAGCAGATGGGAGCAAATTATACTGCGGAGGTTCCGTTAAGTATTACGGTTCCAATAACTTATGAAGACGTTTTATTTGACTTGACTGTTGAGGGCAGGGCTGACGGTATTATATTAAACGAGGTAAAAGACAGAGTTGATTCTGATAAAATATCAGATGAGTACGAGGAGTTACCGGAAATTACAATTGACGAGATAAAAGGTGTCTATATGGACCTGCATATACTTAAGGAACCGGTGGCTGTGCATCGGGCTCAGGCCATGTGTTATGCCTATATGTATGCGGTTAAAAATGGTCATGAAAAAATAGGAATTAGGCTTACATACTGCAATCTTGAAACGGAAAATGTGAAATATTTTGAAGAAGTGCTTTCATTACAAGATTTAGCCGAATGGTTTGAAGAACTTATAAATGAATATGCCAAATGGGCGGTTTGGCAGATGAAATGGGTTGTAAAAAGAGATGAGCAAATAAAAAAACTGGACTTTCCTTTTGCATACAGAAAAGGACAGAAGGAATTGGTTACCGGTGTATATAAAACCATTCTCAGAAAGAAAAAGCTATTTATCGAAGCGCCTACCGGTGTTGGCAAAACCATATCAACTGTTTTTCCTGCCGTAAAAGCAATGGGTATGGGCATAGCCACCAGGATATTTTATCTTACCGCAAAAACCATAACTAGGACCGTTGCGGAGGAAACCTTTCGCTTATTGGCACAAAAAGGCCTTAACATGAAAGTAACAACCATAACAGCCAAAGAAAAGATTTGCATTCTGGCAAAACCCGACTGCAACCCCGTATCCTGTGAAAGGGCAAAAGGGCATTATGACAGGATTAATGATGCGGTTTATGATATGCTGACAAGTGAGAATGAAATATCCAGAGATTCGATACTTTACTATGCAGAAAAACATAAGGTATGTCCTTTTGAAATGTCCTTGGATTTAAGCCTGTGGTCAGATGCTATTATCTGTGATTATAATTATGTTTTTGATCCAAATGTGTATCTTAGAAGATTTTTTGCCGCTGACAAAAAGGAGGATTACGTTTTTTTGATTGATGAAGCCCACAATCTGGTAGACAGGGCTAGAGAGATGTACAGTGCAGTTTTATATAAAGATGATTTTCTTGAGGTAAAAAAATTCATAAAAGAATTAAGCCCGAAACTAGCTAAATTACTTGATAACTGCAATAAGGAACTTTTAAAACTTCGCAGGGAATGTGATGAATTTGAAGTATGGGAGGAAATCAGTTCATTTTATTTTTCTTTATTAAGGTTAATGACTGAGTTTGAAACATTTTTGCAAGAAAATGATATCAACGAAGGCAGGGAAGAAATTCTGAAACTTTATATGGATATTCGGCATTTCATGAATATATATGAGCTTTTGGATGATAACTACAGGATTTATACCGATTATGATGAAAGCGATAAATTCCGTATAAAGCTTCAGTGTATGGATCCTTCAAAAAATCTTTCAGGCTGCTATGAGAAAGGAAGAAGTGCGATTTTATTTTCCGCAACCCTTCTGCCTATAAGATACTACATGGATCAGCTTGGCGGTACGGATGAAGACTATGCCGTATATGCACCGTCATCGTTTAGCAAAGAAAACAGGCTGGTAATGGTCGGGGCAGATGTAAGCACAAAATATACCCGAAGAAATGAGAGAGAATACCGGAAGATAATAAAATATATTAAAGAATTTACAGATGCTAAAACAGGAAACTATATGGTTTTCTTCCCTTCTTATCAGATGATGCAGGCTGTAGCGGATTTGGCAAAAGAGGAACTGGAGGGTCTTGTAATACAGGACTCCAATATGACCGAAGGTGAAAGGGAAGCTTTTCTTGAAAACTTTGTCGAAAATCCCAAAGAAAGCAGAATAGGTTTTTGTGTCATGGGAGGAATTTTTAGTGAAGGAATTGATCTAAAATACAGCAGGTTAATCGGTGCGGTTATAGTAGGAACAGGATTGCCTATGGTATGTAATGAAAGAGAATTATTTAGGAATTATTTTGACGAAAAGAAAGGGAAAGGATTTGATTATGCATACCTGTATCAGGGCATGAATAAAGTCCTGCAATCGGCCGGAAGAGTAATCCGTACCAATGAGGACCGTGGTGCCATTCTTCTGTTGGATGAGAGGTTCCTTTCACCTCAATATTACCAGCTTTTTCCTGGAGAATGGTTTCCGTTTGAAATTGTAAATCTAAATAATATAAGAAATACAATTAAGTCTTTTTGGGATAAATCTTAATAGTATAAGGTGCGGCTGTTAATTCTAAAGTCAGATTCTTTGGCTAAAAAGTCCCTTCCCGATATAGCCCGGTAAATTACATTGGTAAGATGAAACCATAATGCTCCAATCACCCCGCCAATGATGGCATAGACTATATCGTCAATGTCGCATCTGGCGGGGATTATGAAATATTGGAACAATTCAATGGCGGACGGAAGTAAGAGAAGAGATATAAACCGGATTAATTTTGATTTATTTCTGAGCAGTAAAATCACATAAAATCCGTACGGGATATATGTAAGTATCCTGCTTAACAGGTAAGTTGTTATATCGCTAAACGGTACCATGCGGTTAATATAATCTTCAATTAGAGTGGCTATAGACCAAAAAGGAGTGAAGTTATAGCTGTCCGTTTTCATACGGTAAACCCAGGGGAAGGCATCAGCCGCAAAAGAACCGTATATCAATATACCTAAATAAAAAAGAATAAATATTATGCTTACATTCCGATAGAATGTATGGAAGTTTTCAATTCTTCCGCCGTAATCAAACATATTGCGCAAAAAACAGTGGATGGTCGGCACAAGCCAGTTTAAAGCTACTATGCCGATTAATGTATTGGTATAAGGTATCAGGGTATCGGCCCCTAAATAAGTAAGCAATGTTATTATAAATGAAATAAACAAAACCAATATTGTGTAAATAAAGCAGGGTTCAAAATTTAATGATATTTCCGAAAGTATATAGGTACAAATTATCAGCGCAACAGCGCTTATTCCAAGAATAAGATATTGTGAAGCCAGGAAATAATAGACTACGAACTGAACAATAATGCTTATAATACTTAGGAAAACAATAAGTGAGGATATTTCCATATTAGAGCGCCTGCGCATGGGTACACCTGCTTTCATTATATTATCATACGTATTTTTCTCGGAACACAGCGTATAGCAATATGTGAACTAAAGGCAGGAGTTTCGCCGTCTGTATGAACCGCAGCTTTCCGGTCTGCTATAATTTCAATATTTGAACATTTAAAATATTCGACACCTTTAATGTGAATATGTTTTCCGAAAATTATGGTAGGAAGTAGTAAAAGTATTAGAATGCGGGAAAGACCGTGGACCAGGCAGACACTTAATTTACCGTCCGCCGGATCGGCACCGGGGGCCATCTTAAGTCCGCCACCTTCAAAGGGATGAATCATTCCGGATATAAGAAGAACATTTTTATATGTGCCCTTTTTAATACCGTCCACAATAACAGTGGCATTAAGAAAATCTATACCAAGCACCTGTTTTATTGCTATTGCAAGATATATTAGCTTTCCGGCACCAAACCTGTTTAATTTCTTTTTTAGTTCTGATGACTGAACTTCTACGCAGACATTTGCGTCATATCCGATCCCGCTGGAGCATCCGAATTTTCTGGATTTCAGATCTTTTTCCTTAAAAAACATTTCTCCGTAATCCAAATATACGAACTTTTTAGGTTTCAGTATATTGGACAGAGCCTTAATCGGATCTTTAGGAATATTTAAACTTCTGGCCAGGTCATTGCTGGAGCCGGAAGGAATATATCCCAATAATACTTCGTCAAAATTGTCAATTCCGTTAAGAACTTCGTTAAGAGTACCGTCACCGCCTAAAACGACAATATTTTTAATGCCTATATACTGCAGGCAGATTTTTCTGGCAAGTTCTGTGGCATGCCCTTCATGATGTGTCATGTCCGCAGTGTATTCAATGTTTTGGCGATCTAACTCTTTTTTTACTGTCCACCAGTAACGGATTCCCTTACCGGAACTTGATTTTGGGTTGATAATGAAATGATACATCTACTAATAATCTCTCCTTGCCTTTTATCTGCCGATATAAAATTGATAATTCAATATTATATTATATCGGTTTTATTGTCAATAATTTGCACATATAATTATTTTTTGTTCAGAAAATTAGGATGTTGAATTTAATATATGTTTATCTTTTTTTGACGGATACAGGCACAGAATTGTCCTCACATCATAAGATATATAGAACAAAAGAGTATTATCGGTGTTATGTATATTTGAAAGGAGAATTTAGAAAGGAGCATTTGGATGGATAGACGGATGTATCGCCAAATAGGACGCGGCAGATATACCGCTCCGTACAGACCGGCCCAGCCGGTATGTGATGACCTTATAGACAGGTATACACCGGATAATGACTGTGGGTGTGGAAAAGACAGAAATTACTGCGAAGATGATTTCAGGCCTGAACATTTCCCGATAGGGATGTGCTATGTTCCGTGGCAATGTTTCAGGGATTTGTACGAAAACGAATTTGTCGCCCTGGAAAACGGAACACTGTTTAAGGAATTGGATAAAGACTGGTATGGAAGGGGTTGTAAGTAGTGGATAAGACCAGCAGAGAGAAATTGTTTGCCTGTATTACAGCAACCAGCTTTGTCCTGGATGATTTAAGGTTATACCTTGACACTCATCCCAATGACCAGGAAGCACTGGACTATTGGAGAAAAGTTCAAAGAGTAAGAAATGAAGCTGTAGAGGAATATACAAAATGCTTTGGGCCTATCTACAGCTATGATGTTGATGTAAGCAACAGGTGGACCTGGGTAGATGAACCTTGGCCATGGGAGGGAAGGTGCTAGTATATGTGGAGTTATGAAAGAAGATTACAGTATCCGGTAAATATTAAAGAGCGTAACCCCAGACTGGCTCAGGTAATAATGAGCCAATTCGGTGGACCTGACGGTGAGCTTGCTGCTTCCATGCGTTATCTGTCACAGCGTTATTCGACAAAAAACAGAAAGGTTGCGGGTATTCTTACCGACATAGGAACAGAGGAACTGGCACACAGATGATATCAATTATTTTTGTTTATTAAGAGAGGATATAAAGTAATTGTGAAATCATCGGGTTT